>Ga0325411_1009483_pt1 | contig 10390 bp, 8 predicted proteins | sample PopdelMetagenome_13_FD_206181 | JGI IMG/M metagenome (GOLD analysis project Ga0325411, IMG submission 206181) | Populus deltoides microbial communities from Bellville, Georgia, United States - Xylem-PdIQD-R4 | ecosystem: Host-associated > Plants > Phyllosphere > Stem > Wood/Secondary xylem...
TTTTTCATATCTCTTGTTCTTTCATGAGCTGTAATAAATATCCTGCTCATGGCAGCTAGCCTTCCCCATCTTTCTTTTTCAATTATGCAAGAGTATTTTTAAAAGGTGAAAATGAAATTGTGACTGAGGGCTTGCAAGAATAAGTATGTTATTAGTAACGAGGGCCTTGTCTTATTGTAATGAGCTCTATGCATAAGTTTCGGTTTATATCCTTCCATGGTTTACTTTGTTGTCGTCTAGGTATTTGTATGGTATACCCTTGAACTGACTTTTTTCTTTGAAAATCTAGGCGGTTGACTTATTCGTTGTATTACGCTCATTTCTTCCAAAAGGAGGACAAATTTTGTCTGTCAGTGTCTACCCATCTGAATTTGGACTTCAGCGTATGAAAGAGGAAGAAGTCCGTGGCCCTGTTGGCTTATTCGATGATGAAAATGAGAAAAGCGATGAAGATGATGATGACAATGATGAGATTGACTATGACAAGCTGCGTGCTTATGAGAAAAGTAGGCTAAGGTAATCGTGTGTCTTTTTCTACACATTTCTTCCTGCTAAAAGTTTTCAAGAACATCATTGAGCCTAATCCTTCTCCAACCTGGGTCTTTTAAAGGAAGACAGCTAAGCATAAAAATAACCAATTAATCACTGGCTTGTACATTTTATTCTGCAAGTGACCTCATGTTTAACTGTTCAGATAAGGTGGACAGAAATTTCTACTGAAGCATGTTGCTTACAAGGCTAATTTAATCAGGTCTATTGAAGGAAAAGACCCTGGACCTTCCTTTCTGCCAAATTTGTTATGTATTTTATTAGAATGAAGCACTTATGCATCTTTGGCTGCCACTCTTGCTATAGCAGAACTTTTTTACTGCTTAGGCAGTTTTATATGTCCTGCCAGTCATGTATTCTATTGGGAATGATATTGTGACATTGTATTTCTCTTAAACATCATTTTTTATGGGTGGCTCTGATTTTATTAGAGGTTTGACAAAGGTGAGACTTGAATCTGAGACCTAACCCATCTTGCTTATGTAAGAGCACCACCAAGCTGCAAGTTAATTGGTCTTAAATGTCATTTGTAGGGATCTTGTGTGCTAATGGTGACTTTTTAGTATATCATGTTCGTAATTGTTTCTCTTTTGAAATATAAATTGGACTGATCTGTACTTTCCCAATATATGTGCAACGATGTCTTTGGCTAATCTGTACTTGCCCAATCTAGATGCAAAATTGTGGTTGCTGCCTCCATTAACACGCAGTTCGCTGACTGTTCAGTACATTCGACTGCCACCCCTGTTTTTCCTTCTTTGATTATGGATTTATTGTGTGTGCCATTCTCCTCAGGTACTACTATGCTGTGGTGGAATGTGATTCAGTTGCAACAGCAGATTATCTTTACAAATCTTGTGATGGAGTTGAGTTTGAAAGATCTTCCAATGTGCTTGATCTCAGATTTATTCCTGACTCTATGGATTTTAAACACCCACCTCGTGATGTTGCCACAGAGGTATATGTGTTTCGATTCTCTATTGATGATGGGTTTCTGTATTCATGATAATTGCATGTACATTGACAGAGTCTTACATGGCCAAATATGCATCCAAGGCCAGGAAATTTGTTTCTATAGGGACCATTATGTGCACAAATTAAAAGTACATTTTGCAGAAGCAAAAATATTTTTTTTTCTCCTGCATTTGAAATTTTGTATTCTAAATAATTTAGCAATAAAAAAGGAGGCTGAAACTACTGGTGCTTATGATCTACACTTTTTGCTCAGGGGCCTTTGGGCTATGAGGGGCTGGATTTCCATACTAAAGCACTGCAGCACAGTAACATTCCTGTTTCTTGGGATGAAGATGAACCACAGCGTGTGAAGACCTTGAAACAAAAATTTAATGCTGACCAGGTAGGTAGCTTGATCCGAGTCTACCTCTTCACTTGTGCTGGATACTCGCTGTGAATTTTTATAATCATATATTTGACTAGAATGAGTAATAGAAAGTGCATTCTTTCACTGTCTGACTTGAGATGCTACTTGATTTTTATTTTCTTTAATGAATATACTCGATTAAAATTAAAAATTGTAAGGAAAAATGTAAAGGAATGCCAATTTCCTGCCTGTACTCTGGATCTACTGGTTTGCAAATATATATTCCTTATATTTTACCATTTTCTGAAAGTCATGTGGTTCTTGGTTTATGTTCAACCATCTTCTGAAATCATATATTTGCATTTATAACTCAGCATTGATGAAAGCCCTTGTCATAAGATATGTGAAAGAAGCAACAATTAGTAAATCAAAGACAAATTTGCATGCCAGAAACAGTGGGAATCAATATAATGCTCTGTTCAACTTGATAGAAAAGCTTTTGAGTTGTTAAATTGGTTTGTTCTTTTTGCTTCTATAGTGACACGGTGTCTTTTTTCATATAGCTAGCTGAATTGGAGTTGAAGGAGTTTCTAGCTTCTGATGAGAGTGAATCTGACAATGATGAAGCTGATAATGACATGGAAGATGAATCAGATAAAAAGCATAAGAAACGAGACAAGTACCGTGCTTTAATCCAGTCTGGTGATGGTTCAGATGAAGACCAAGAGGAGGGTCAGGATATGGAGGTTACTTTCAATACTGGCTTAGAGGATTTAAGCAAGCGTATCCTAGAAAAGAAGGATAAAAAATCAGAAACTGTTTGGGAGGCATATCTCAGGAAAAGGCGTGAGAAAAAGAAGGCTCGAAAAAATCAATCCAAGTATTCTTCAGAAGAGGACAGTAGTGATACTGATGAAGAAGGAATGGAAGGGATAGAACAACCAGATGACTTCTTTATTGAAGAGCCATCAGTCAAAAAAGTTAACAGCAAGGACTACCAAGGTAAGAAAAACAAAGAAGAAAAGCAACTTCAGGATACAGATAGGGAGGCAGAGGCAAGCAAAGCAGAGCTCGAGTTACTACTTGCTGATGATAAGGGGGGCAAAAAAGGTCTGAAGGGATATAATTTAAAACCTAAAAAGGCAAAAGGGAAAAGGGGAAAAGAAGTTCCTGATGAGGACAAAATACCCACTTCTAATTTGGATGACCCTCGGTTTTCTGCTCTTTTCACTTCACCTCTCTTTGCATTGGATCCCACAGATCCACAGTTCAAAAGGTACTTCCTCTGTACTACTTGATTTCTTCAAGCTACTGGACATGGTATCGTGATGTGTGTTGATCAAACTGCTAGCTTGTGCCCAAGTATGCTAATGATTATTCCAATGTTATTGATTGCAAACTGGTTGTCCTCCACTACTGATTTGGAAGGTTTTAATAGCCTGCTTCTTGTACTGTAACTAAAATCTGTTTTTGGTGTTGCAGGAGTGCAGTCTATGCAAGGCAGCTGGCACTGAAACCACAGAAGAGTGGTGAGCAACAATTGGTGGAAGGAGAGAATGAGAAACAGGCTGAAAAAGCTCAGTTGCTATCTGATGATCCTGCAATGGACAGAAATGAGTATATGATATCCGATGGTTTGCCAGAAAGGAAAGAGAAGCACGAGTTATCAACGTTGGTAAGATCCATCAAGATGAAGTCCAAGCAAGTTCAGTCGTCCTCCAACACCAAGGATAAAAAATTGCAGCCTAAAGGGTTGAAAGAAACGGAGAAGCCTGAGCTCTCAACCTTGGTTCAATCAGCAAAGAAGAAGGCCAAAGTTTTGAAAAAATGAATAGCAGAGAATTTGAGATTATTTTTCTTTTCTGCTCGCAATGTTGTGCAAGAGCAGATGGGAAGTGAAGGCAATTCAGTCTGCTCATATCGTTGCAACTCATGGAAGGCTTTTGCCCCCCATTTTTTTGGCTGGTAGAGTTTCCTTATCATGCCTGTGGAAGCGTGTTTAGGATCGTATTTCATGTTTGGAGCTTGTAAGATCTATTCAGGATAGAGGACTAACTATCCGTTGATTGCATTTCAAAGAGAGTTGACAGATTATTCATAGAGTGCAAGAAAGTTGAATAAAAGCACGAAAAGAGGTTTTTTTCCTAATATGCTTATTTATGGGTTTGCTAGTGGCCCGGCCTTTTGACCTTTCTGGCCTCCTTTGGGTTAGCTGCTACGAGTATTTTTCTTCTCACTACAAGTCGATTGGAAGGACAGATGCTAACTCTCAGAAAGAGAAATGGGACATGAACGATACAGAAGTGCACTGTGAGCTATAACCAGAATGTAATCTTCTAACTGTATCATATCAATTGTCTGTTTATAATCAAAATATATTTACAACCCCAGCATCGAGTCATGTTACTATGATCTAAGACTAAGAATAAAAAATAATAGGAAGCCAAAAATGCTTCCATCTTGGTGTATACAATAACTGGAAAACGAATGCCTGAAGTTGTGAACACTAAGAAAAAGAAAAAAAAATCAAACAATAGCAAAGAATAGAGCTAGGGTCATCATTAATGTGAAATTAAACGGTTTGGACCGCGGTGAATGACTCCCACCAGGAGGTGATGGTGCTGGTATTTGTTTGGCTTCTGGGTTAACTGCAGTAGCAGGAGGTACTGCAGTATTTGGGGATACAGCCAGAGTGTTGGTATCCATGTTATCATAACCTGGGGACAAAAAGAAATCACATTAGGTAGAACAACTAGTAACGAAAGGAAGAGGAAAAATGGTGTTTGATTTTAGAGATCCAATCCAAAATGGGAAAAATACTCACAGTTAGATGGCTTCCAACCCAAAATCATCCTCTCGCGATCGAAAACTATGCGATGACCAGTCAAGAAATTTTCTGCAAGGAGATAAGTTTTGATAATGTAAGGAACAGTTTCTCACTACACACATTAAGAAATTGATGCCAAGTTTAGACTTGCTAATTCAAAGTTTTGTTTATTGTTTCCAAGTCTTATCTTAAAAAATAGTAACAATCTTAAGAAACAAAAACTAACCAACTTTCACACTTTGCAAAACTTATTTGTCTAGCATGAGATTAAAGAAATTATGGTTCACCAGAAACATCCCCCAACACAAATCCATAAATTAATAAATTAAAAAAGGGTACAAAATGTAATGAAGAATAAATTCCAAAAATAAGGAAAACTATAGATAGTAAGATACTCACGTCCAATGATGTTCACATCTCCACTCTTGATCATACCAAGACAATATACAGATGAACCATCCTGCAGTTCGCAAGAATAAACTTGTTTTCCAAGAAGCAGGAATAAGATATCAGACAGACAAATGGAGGCATGCTTACCGCAAGTTGAACTAGTACTATGGGGTCTGTTACATTAAAGTAGTCTCCACCGCTCATTACTAGAGTCACTGCGGGAATTGTCAGCTCAGTTTGATTAGCACTGCATTTAAATTGGAAGTCAGTGCCTGCGGGATTACAGAACACTAAGCACACGAAAATGGGAGAATTTGTGCGGATATAAATGACCTTATATCATAACAATGATCAAAAGGGACTTCAGTAGATGAGCGACGTTTTTCCTTTACCAGCTTATTGAACTGCAAAAATAGCACAAATAATAAGTACACAAAAGGTAGGAAGTCAAGCAAATATCAAGACTCACTACTAAAACTACTTACACTCTCCGCTATAAGTGTATAAGCTGGATCATTCAGGTATGTAAATGAGGTACCGGAATCGAAAATTGCACTATAAACAAGATCACTAGCTTGTCCACCAATACTTATTTGAGTGATGCTGATGTTGTAAAGCGAACTGGTAACAAGTTTTCAAAAAAATAAGCACAACAGGCATGGAAGGCAGATAAAAAAGAAAAAGTCTGCACATCAAGATTCAAGAAGTGAGTACCTGCGTGGTTGCCCTTGATTGAAAGACGTTTCTCCTTGGCCTGTGCTTCCTTTGTCACCAAAACTGATTCTACCAATCCCATCAGGGCTAAAACACATGGAAAATGAACCAGAAGTATATCCATTATGTGCCAAAGTACTAGGCACAGATATATTAGCCATGCCAAGTCCAAACAAGCCATTGGGAGCTCCACCAGTCAAAAAAGAACCCGTTTGAACTTGACCACAACTGCAAAAGCATAGCACATTTATAAGTAAAAATTGCTGGAACAGATTTTGAAACATAATTAAGAATGAGGAGCAAGGTTATGGAAATGAGAGAAATGATTCCCGTCCATCAAAAAAAGAATACATGCACCAGACGCCCTCAAGTTTCTGATAGCACGACTGACATCTAGTGTGGTTTCTCACATACAAGTGATCTTTCACATCACCAAAATCCATATGAAAGAACTTTGGTACTTGGGGTTAACCATATCCAATCTTACTCCAGGTTCTCCAATTAAAACCAAGGGCTAACAACTCTATCATATTCACTATCAAGGCACTTGGGTATCATGCCATTTCCAAAATCCATGTGGGTGGTCTGAAATGCATTTCCTGATTTATAACAGCCAAGTGGAAATTACCTACCCAAAAGTAATTTTTGCATCAACAGCTTTTGATTTACTATCATCGCTGATCAGGTGCAATAAATCCTGTACGAAGTACCCAGTTGTCGAAGTGCCATTAGAAAGATATACAACTTGATAAGGACAATTGCTCTGATCACTAGGGCATCGATTACGCAGTGTTTGTGAGCACAAGGTGCTGTTGCAGGGGACCTTTTCGCTTGTTGAGGATGTATTCGGACTGTAGATATTGAGCTCTACCTGTTTAGAAAAAAAACTAAGTTGGTAATTGTGGAAGTGCTAGTATCATAAACGATCAAATTAGTAGATGTAATCACCACAACAGCTGATTCAAGATTTCATTTGAATTGAAAATTTTCCAGTTAGTAGAGTCCAAATTCAAATGGTGATAAATCGTCACTCGTGGCTAAAAATTATCTGCAATCTAGGATGCAGAACTGGATTCTCTAATCACTCAGAGCAAGCATTCATCATCAGTCAAACAGCAACACCAAAAAATTGACAGCTTAACTTCAAATAGAATTCAAGCGTCAACAACTAAAATCATAAGCATTCTCAACAGTGCTGATGTCAAAATCAAATTAAGTTCTCAATTGAACTAGAATCAACTAGAAAATTCAAAATAATTGACCTACCGTTCCTGATGGTGATCTTAGGCTATGCACACAACTGGAACAATCACATGGCAACCACAAGAGGTTACTTCCAGTGTCTAGGGCCACAAGAAATGACACACTTGGTGTTCCAACCGAAACATTAGCATAATGTAAACTGAAACAATTTGAACAAACACAGTACAAATTAGCCAGAATAATAATCATCTAAATACACGTAATAACCTAAATCCCATGTTTGGTTGCCAAGAAAATTGAGCCTTAGAATTAATTTCAATAAAAAAAGAAAAATAATGAAAGCAAATACTAGGAGGTTTTTTTTTTTCTTTTCCTAGTAGGAGTTGATGCTCAAAAGGAGAAGTAAACATGTAACCAAATAGGCCGTTGCTATACAAGGAAACACAACTGTTCCTTCTGTTACCCTTTCCTTTTCCCTTTCCTTTCGTTTTCTTTTCTTTCCCAGCAGCCAAACACAACAAAAACTTTGGGAAAAAAAACACTCAACTAAAAGTGAGAGGAACTTACAATCCCAAACTATCAATCCGATAAGTCTCGTTCCCGTAATAGAAAGTAAGTGGTGTTTTATTATTTTTATTATCACCGCCAGTACTAGTAGCCAATCTACGGCCATGAATAACTCTATCACGTTGAGCCATAACTTGAAAATATGGAACACTATCTTTCACTGGCAACAATCCATCAACACCAAACATCCCTTTAACCGGGTCAGAAAACCGGTGATGAATATCAAAACCGAATGTTCCAAACCCAGAACAGCTTTCTATCAGCAAAAACAAGAACAACAAAAACAAAAACGGAAACTTGTGACGAACATGAAAAGAATGAGCAGAACTGAACAGGGTTGCCATGGGAAAGAGAGTTCAAAGGATTGAGAAAGAAAAGAATTGAAATTGATAAAATTTCAAGAGAAAGAAAAGGTAAGTCGGTTGTTGTAGGTGAAGTAGGAAGAAAGAGTCGTTTGAAGATAGAGAGAGAGAGAGAGAGGGAGTGAAGGTAAAAAGTCTTGCTAGAGTGTGTTTATTTTCGTGATTGAAGTTGAGAATTAAATTGAATATAATTTAATTATGTATGAACTTTAACTATAAAAATTAATTATTCTTGTTTTCTATAAATTATTTTAATAAATTCCATACACAAAATCATAGTTTTGAAATGTGACGAGTTTGAAGAAAAAATAAAAAAATAAAAATTTAAAATAATTTGGCCAACTTGATAGATTGATTTAGTAAGATCTAAATGCAATTCGTTGGTTTTTATTTTTTTAAATAATATTATTTTAATTTTTTTAAAAAAATAACTTGAATTATTAAGTTAAAATTCAGAATTCGGATCTTGATCCGGACGGACTAAAAAAACCAGTCTACAAAATATGAAAAAAAAATAAAAAAACACTCAACTTCAACCATATGAACACACCCTTATATTGCATCATTGTCTCTGTGAGAAGACGAAACCTGGTGGGGGTTTGTTGCCAACTGGCGTTCCACGAATGGGTAAACCGTGTAAGGCTGGACTTTTGACGATGGTGGGCCCCTACATTTAAATCATGAGGCAAACCTCCAGACTATTTGGTGAGTATCAATCTTGTCCTCAATTAGTTTGTCTCTCTCAATTGGATCCTTATGCTGGAGTTTTGGGTTTTCTTTCTTGTTGTACGGATGCTTCAAACATCGAAAATAGTCTATTTCTCCATACCCAATTTCCCTGAACAAGAATTATTATAATAAAGATATCAATTGCGTGTTCTTGTGAAAAATAAATAAATAATAATAATAGGACACTTTGGTCAACAAAAATAAATAAATAATAGGATACTCTGAATTCTTCAAATAATCCAAATAAATGATAAAAAAAACCGAAAAAAATAATCATTTTGATTTTTTTTTTTGGGTGCCGAGTCTTTCCCAGCAAGACACCCAAACCAAAATAAATGAGAACCTACCTTGATTTAGACATGCTGCAAAAACATTCCCAAAATCCAAAGGGTGAAGAGAGTTCCAATTCTCAAATGCTTGTTTTAATTGATCGCGTCTTTCTTAAGCATTTTTAACAGTCCACGTCAACCTTCGATTTCTACACACTTGCGTCTGAGGCTATAAGACATTGAAGAAATCTCTGAAAATAGTAATATAAAAAAGATTTATGTATTCATAGGTTTTAAAGCCTCTCGGTCTGGTGGGTCAATCCAGATTAAAAAAAATAAAAAAAAAATTCGGTATGACCCGATTAACCTGGTCGCAACCCGTTGATTTTTGTTCTTTTACTAAAACGACGTCGTTTTGATTTTTAAAAAAATTGACCCGAGCAACCCGATAATCCGGTCAAAACCTGGTGACCCGGTCAAAACCCGAAACCCGGATCTTGAACCGGACCAGGTCTAAAAACTATGATTTGTAGGCTTACAATGTTTTTATATATATAAAAAAAGCTTTTAAAAATCTTTGATTTTTTAATTTAAAATTAATTTTTTTTATGATTTTAAATCATTTCAATACTATAATAATAATGTAAAATATACATTTTAAAAAATAAAAAAATTATTATTTTTTCAATCGTTACGTCAGTACTTTGACCAGGTCCAACCACATGAACAAAGGAAAAAAGAGACACCGTCAACAAAGATCTAAAGAGAATAGAAAGAAAACAAAAAGGCAAAATACAAGGTCATAAATGCAAAATAAAATAAAATACAAGGATGTAACTAGAAGAGTCTAAAATAGAAGGTTAGAGATAGTGGTCGTTGGAAGTAAACGGTCGACGTCAGTGTACATTATTGAATGATTATCTTGGCTGGAAAAATGAGAAAAAAAATAATAAAAAAAAGAAGGCGAGGCCGACTATTATGTTGACCTAACCCCTCCATTAATTGAATCAAAGGGAATATTAATTATTGAGCACGAGCATGAGCACGAGCATGGCCGTGGCCATGGCCTCCAGCACTTGAACGTACTCCTCTTTAATAAATCACACTTTGAATTGCGTATTTTTTTCTTTTTCTTTTTTTCACATCTTTCAAGAGGGTTGGTTTTCATAAGTTTAGGATAAGTTGACGTAAAAAACGTGTAGCTGCAAAAAAGTTAGGCACCGAATTGGTGCCTAATTTTTTATTTTTAAAAAATAAAAATAATTATTATAGCAATTTGGAAAAATAAGAGCAGAGCTGGATGCTTAATCTAGAAAGAGGTTTCATCCTAAAGCTTAAAACTTTCCTTGGACGATGAAAAAGAGAGGAGTTCTTTCACAAGAAGCGAGTGATACATTTTGTAAGGTGTTTATTAAAAGATTATGTGAAGTATTTACTACTAGTAGAGAGAATGATAATC
>Ga0325411_1009484_pt1 | contig 10390 bp, 5 predicted proteins | sample PopdelMetagenome_13_FD_206181 | JGI IMG/M metagenome (GOLD analysis project Ga0325411, IMG submission 206181) | Populus deltoides microbial communities from Bellville, Georgia, United States - Xylem-PdIQD-R4 | ecosystem: Host-associated > Plants > Phyllosphere > Stem > Wood/Secondary xylem...
AAACACGGCACGAATTCTGCTCTTCCTGAATAATGCCATTGTAGAAAGGAGCGGTGAGAATTGTGAGGTTTGAGAAACAAGATCAAGCATGATGCACAGGAAAAAACTTGTCTTTGTATGAGTGTGGATAAAAAGATTATATATATGGAGTTGCTTTGAGCCACTTGGACAGAATTTGGATGGTGAATCTGCAGAGCATTACCTGAAGAGTGTATGGAGAACAGAATCACTGCATGAGGATGACAATGACATATACCATGCAAAATGGCTTCATGATATAATTGATGACAGCAAATATCAAAGAAATTCTTACATTGCAGAAGATATCACAATCTTTAGTTTTGAAAAAGAAAAAAAAAAGATGACCTATAAAAATGGTAAATTCTATGACATTAAATATTTCTGAGCAAAATAAACACAAATATTATCGGTATTTTAGATGTCATGGTATGGGAATTTAAGAAATTACTATATTCAAATGTGTTCTTACTGCTTAAAATATGTTTTTGTACAATCACTCCTCGTATTAATTATTAGTTTGATTTTATCAGAAAAAAAATCATTAAAAACGTATATAAATATTTCAATTCTTCAAATGTTATTTAATATTGTAAATAGAATAGACTGCTGAGCAATAATGTTTAGTTTATCATAATAAGAGGATACAAACATAAAAAATTATTTAATGAAAGCCTAGGGTGCATATAATTTTAAGTTTCTAAACATGAAAAAATAAAAATAAAGACAAACATGTTTTTAATATAAATATAATAAATAAATACTAGCATGCATTCTAAGCATATACTCAAAATTACAATTAATATAAAATCGAAGTTTTGGTATGCATATTAATAATAAAATTAATTATGCTTAAATTAAAAAAAAATAAAGGTACTTCCTTATTAAAGCATTCTAAAGTAATGAATTTTTTTTTTAATTGTCAATGATGAATCATTTATCCTAAAAACTTTATTACTCTATACTTGTGTAACTAAGATATTTGCAATATGTCTCATAAAATTTCAACAATATCATCTTAGTTTAGATGCAATTCCAAACTAAACTAAGATCTTTGAACCAAAGTAAAAGGGCTCAATTATTTCTCAACAAAATGAACCTAAGATCTATATTTTTTTGAGAAAAATAAAAGCATAAAAAGAGAAGAAAAACACTAAAAATAAAATGAGGAACTGAGTGTGAAAATCTTAAAAAAAACATTGTTCTAAACTCTTCATTCACCCCCATTGTATAGCGGATTTTGGAAGCTAAAAAGTTAAAAAATTAATTATGGTAATAATCAGAATTAATCCACACATTCTTAACCTTTGATTACCCACCATATATCAAGAATTAAATCTAAACATAGTGGCTATAAATCTGTATTTTTTATAGCTGAAAAAACTTTTCAAATTTGCAGTTGGTAAAAAATAATTTTTTGTGGTCCAAAATATTATTTTACAACAAAGCTAAACCCAAAACCAAATCCAGGCCCAACCCAAAGCTAAAGCATAAGTCGACGCGCACGCATGTATTGGTTTAAGCCCAATGCTCACTTTGCCTAGGACCTCTCCCTTCTAAATGTTTGGGTGCCCTTTAGGTCCAATTTTAAATTTTGAACTACCTACTTTATAAACACTAGAAGATTTTTGTTTTAGGGTAGTGTTCTTTAGAAAGTTGTGGGTTTCACCTTAACTTTAAAAGGTTCTTTAAAATTAATTTTTTATTCACCTATAATTTGTTTAAGTCATATTAATAATCTATGTTAAAAAGCATATGTTGGAGATTAAATTACAACAAAGTTTTAACCCTAAAAGTAAGTGGTTTCTATTTTTAATTTGGCCTCATATATGCTCATTAACCATGTTCTTTAAACAAATTTGCAACAGAGAAAACACAACAATCATTTTAATATGTAATTAGAAAATTATTCTTCAAGAGTCATTCCTAATAAACATCAATAGAAGCTTAATTATTTCAATGGCACTATTTAAAATGAGAGATTAATTGAATGGATTAAACCAAAGATAGAATGACTGGATGCACTCCCAAGTTCATACCTTCCTCATGTCATTCTATTATGAACCTATGAGATTCTGGTTGCTTAATAATTAAGGAATAAGAGATGTAGCATGTGATATTTGATGAAAATGCATAAGCAGTAGCAAGTAGTTAAAAGCAAAGGAAATGGTTATTGAAACAGCACAGACAATCAACTTGTGATGGAATAATTAGTTTTAGATTGGATAAAGCAGTTAGTTGAAAAGTTAAATGGTAGTTAATTCAGTTAGTAGAGTTAGTTACAAACTGAGGATCATTGTATATAAGCTTGGAATAGTAAATTTATAAAACAAGCAATAAAAAATATAGTATGCAGAATTGCATCTTCTTTCTTTCCATGTATTTCTTCTTCTATTTTTCTCCTATCTCTCTAGTTTGTTAATGGAGACCTTAACACATTCAAATACTTCAATAGAAAATAGGCAAGAAGACATGCTACTAGAAATCATAATGTTAATAATCTTTATTTATATATAGTTATAAGGTTAGTCTTAAAGGTTCGTATAAAGTGCTTGTAATGTTCAAGAAATCTAAATTCTAAAGCATGGCAACATATTGCAAGTTGTGTTAGGCACAATTCCTTCCAATGATATGGAGTGAACAAGGAAGGCATTGAAACAAGAATAAAAAGGAAATTTCAAAATTGGAAGTTAAAGGAGGGTCCGTATTGTTAAGAAATATAAAGTTATTTTATTTTATTGCTTATTAAAGGTAGAATAGTTTTTGCATTTTTTTTAGTTTCTTTGTTTAGCCTATATATAGTCTCTTTGTATTTAGGTTAAAATTATTCATTTTGATTATTTTGATTGCATTATGCAATATCAATGAAACCCTAACTTCTTCCTTTTTTTTTGTATCTCTTTATTTCATTGGATTGTTTAACATGGTATCAGAACTAGGTTTCATGGGACAAGGATTAATCTCAAACACAACTTTTGCAGATCCAACTTTGAGAGGGTATTCGTTTAGTTTTTACAATTCGGTATTACATTTTTCTTTGTTTCTGAAATTTGGTATTTCATTTTCCTTTCTTTTGCTTTATGATTTTCTTTGCTTGTTGATTATGGCTACTGAAAGAGACAATTCGCTATAGTCTATGAGTGTGAGGTTGGATGGAAAGAATTATTTGTATTGGAGTTATGTGATGAGAAATTTTTTTAAGGATAAAAGAATGTGGGGATATATTAGTGGAACTTTTGTGAAACCTAAGAATATTGATGAGGGTTATGTTGCTTTAATAGATATATGGAAATCAAACAATGAAAAAATTATTACTTGAATTAATAATTTTGTTGAGCATTGCATAGGTACACAGTTAGTGAAGTATGAGACAACAAATGAGGTTTGAGATCATCTGCAAAGGTTATTCACTCAATCAATTTTTACAAAGTAGTATCAATTGGAGAATGACATACGAGTTCTTCATTAGAAGAATATGAGTATTCAGAAGTTTTTATTCTGTTATGACAGATCTTTGGGATCAATTGACTCTTATAAAATTGATATAATTATAGGCATGTGGTGCCTATATTCCTCATAGAAAGTAGCAATGAGTGGTATAGTTTTTAACAGCACTTTACAATGCTTTTAATGGACTTAGAGGTTCAATTTTGCATCATTCTTCACTTTTTTCTATTGACTTAGTTGTTAATGAGTTATTGGTTGAATAAATATATCTTCAATCTTATTCGAAGAAGGGAATTATTTCTACTTCTAATCATTTTGTGCTAGCAATACCTTCTAAGCCACTCTTTAATAATTAGAATAAGCATTACACAAGGTTTGCCTTCGATGAGTGCAATTTTTTTAAGTAAAAAGGTCATTGGAAGGTTCAGTGTCCTAAGTTGAGACAACAGAATCAATCGCAGCAGCAATCTCAAGATTGGAAGCTTGGTTACTCATCATAATCTAATGCTCGTAGACCACCTCAGGGTTATAAACCACCATAGTCTAATACTGCAGCAGTAGTTTTATCATGTCAAAGAACTATCTTAACCCAAAAGCTTAAGCTGTTAGGTGAGGTCCTAAGATATGATTTATATTATTCTCTAACACACCCCCTCAAGTGAAAGCCCTTTGGGCTTGAAACTTGCACAGACCAACATTACCTTGTGCTTAATTTTTATTAAATAAATGGGGATGGTGAGATTCAAACTCGTGACCGTTTGGTCATCAAGGCTCTGATACCATGTCAAAGAACCAATTCACCTAAAAGCTTAAGCTGTTATGTGAGGTCCTAAGATATGATTTATATTATTCTCTAACATATCATATCCTTTCACTGATCCTAGTACTCTAACTGAGCAATTTCAGAAGTTTCTCTCATTACAGCCACAAACCATGCTGCTTCTTCTTTTATAGGTCAGTTTCCTCATAGTTCTTCAGGTATGTTATATTCTGAATGAGTCTTAGATTCTGAAACTTCACATCATATGTCTCCAGATTCTTCATCTTTTACTTATGTTTCTTCTTTATCTTCTATTTTTTTCATGACTGCTGATGGCACTCATATGCCTTTAGCATATGTGAATTTTGTTGTAACACCTCACTTATCTCTCTCTAATATTTATCTTATTCCAAAACTCACATTGAATCTTGCTTTTATTGACCAGTTATATGATTCTGGTAATTATTTAGTCATATTTTCCTCTTCTTGTTGTGTCTAAAATCTGTAGTCTCATAAGCTGATTATGACAGGCCGTAGGAAGGGGGGACTATATATTTTGGATGAGTTAAAAGTGTTAATTGCTATCGTTAATAGTGTTGATTAATCTTCTTTTCGTTTAAGTCTTTCTTCTTCTAGTTTGTATTTATGGCATTCTAGTCTACGTTGTGTTTCTTCTTCTTGTTTGAGATTTTTAGCATCCATAGGAGCTTAAAAAATTTACAAACATATGATATTTTTTATTGTAATGGATGTAAACTGGAAACGTTTTCTGTTTTACCTTTTAATCAAAGTATTTATGTTTCTTCTTCTCTATTTGATTTGATTCTTTATGATGTATAGGGACATTCTCCCGTTTCAAAAAAAAGGGTCTTAATATTATGTTTCTTTCATGGATGATCATACTCGTTATTGTTGGATTTATTTAATGAAACATCGTTCTGAATTCTTTAAGATATATACAGTCTTTCATGCTCTTGTCAAAACTCAATATTCTGCTATTATCAAATATGTTAGGTGTGACTTGAGAGGGAAATACACCTCTAATAAATTTTCTAGTTGTTTTCCCTAAATAGAACTATTCACCAAACTTCGTGTATAAATACTCTTGACTAAAATGACATTGCTAAAAGAAAACATAAGTACATTGTTGAAACTATTCATTCTCTCTTGTTGTCTACTTCTATTCTTGGTGTGTTTTGGAGTGAAATTGTTTTTATTGTTGTAGGTTTGATTAATACAATTTCATCTTCTTATATTTCAGGTTTTTCTTCTTTTAAAAAGTTATATGGGCATGCCCTTGATTATTCTTTCTTAAAAGTTTTTTATTATACTTGTTTCGTTATTCGTCCTCACGTAGAAAGCAACAAGTTGTCCTCTTGATATGTTATTTGTGTCTCTCTTAGTTATGGTAAAGGTAAAAGGGGATATCATTGTTTTGATCAAATAACTCGGAAACTTTATATATCTCATCATAATGTCTTTCCCCAAACATATACCTTTCTTTTCTATTCTATCCACTACTCATAGCTTGACTAGACATGATCTTATTCATATAGATCCATTTTCTGAAGATTCTGATAGTTTCTCAAGTTCCTAGTACTTCAAATCCCTCTTCTTATCATGTTACCTTTATATTCTACTCAACCAATTCGCACTGATCATTCTGCAAGTACTGGTACTTTACTCTCTGGTACACCTGAAGCTCCTCTTTATTCTATGGTCCCTCAAACTCTATTTGAGATTGTGGATCCACCTTTACTTCAATCTATACATATTCATAAGTCCACAAAGTTACTAGATTTTATCTATTCTTATTATTCTTCATCTTTTATTTTTTTTAGCTTCTATTCATTGTCTCTCTAAGCCATCTTCCTATAAAGATGCAATTCTTGATCCTCTTTAGCAGTAAGCTATAGATGAGGAATTTTTAGTTTTCATGAGACAGATACTTGGTATTTGGTTCCTTTACCTCCTGGTAAAAAATATTGATGGTTGTTGTTCGGTGTATAAGGTCAAGACTAATTCTGATGGATCTATTGAGTGATTTAAAGCTAGGTTAATTACAAAGGATACTCTCAATAGTATGGTATAAATTAGGAGGAGACATTTGCTCCTGATGCAAAAATTACTAATATCCATACTTTCATTGTAGTAGCTTCAGTTTATCAATGGCATATCTTTCAACTTGACGTTTAAAATGCCTTCTTGAATGGATATCTTCAAGAAGAAGTTTATATAACGCCCTCACCCTGTGTTTCACATGATTTTAAGTATGTTTACAAGCTCAAAAAAGCATTATATGGTCTCAAACAAGCACCTCGTGCTTGGTTTGGGAAATTTTATGTTGTGATCTCTTCCCTTGGATTTGTTTATAGTATTCATGATTCTGCTCTTTTTATTAAATGCACTGATACAGGTCAAATCATTATGTCTTTATATGTTGATAACATTATTATTATTATTGGTGATGGTATTGATGGTATTTTAGTTTTAAAAACAAAGTTAGATAGTTTGAAATGAAGGATTTGAGTTCTTTACTATATTTCTTGGGTATTGAGATAGCCTACTCACTTAGAGGTTATCTTTTTTCTCAGTCAAAAAATGTTGCAGATATTCTTGAGCGGGCTAGACTTACTAATAATAAGACTATAAATACTCTTATTGAAGTTAACACAAAGTATTCTTCTTCTGATGTTTTACTTTTGTTAGATCCTATTTTATATCATACTATTATTGGGAGCTTGATATATCTCACTATTACTCGTCCAAGTATTGCCTATGTTGTTCATGTTGTTAGTCAGTTTATTGTTTGTCCTAGTATTGTTTATTGGGCAATTGCTCTTTGTATTTGCGATATCTTTGGGTACTGTCTTTCAAAGTCTTTTACTTTTATCCACCTCTTCTTTGGAGCTGCGTGCATACTCTGATACTGATCATAGCAGTGATCCCATAGATTGCAAATATGTTACAGGTTTATGTATCTTTTTGGATGATTATCTTATTTCTTGGAAGAGCAAGAAACAATCTATTGTTTCTTAATCTTCAACCAAAGCAGAATATGTGTTATGACATCTACTACTAAAGAGATTGTTTGGTTATGTTGGTTACTTGCAGATATGAGAGTTTTTCTTTCTCATGTCACTCTCATGTATTGTGACAACCAGAGTTCTATTCAAATTGCTCACAACTAGGTTTTTCATGAACGAATTAAGCACATTGAGATCAATTGTCATCTTACTCGTCATCATCTCAAGCATGACACCATTACTTTGCCCTTTGTTCCTTTTTCTTTATAAATTGTGGATTTCTTTACCAAGTCGCATTCTATTTCCCGCTTTCATTTTCTAGTTGACAAACTCTCGATGCTTGTAGCTGTCGCATCGTGAGTTTGAGAGAAGATGTTAAGAAATATAGTGTTATTTTGTTTTATTGTTTATTAAGGGTAGAATAGTGTTTACATTTTCTTTTTAGTTTTCTTTGTTTAGGCTATATATAGTCTCTTTGTATTTAGATTGAAATTATTCATTTTGATTATTTTGATTGCATTATGCAGTATCAATGAAACCCTAATTTCTTTATGTTTTTATTTTTGTATTTCTTTTTATTTCTTTGGATTGTTTAACAAATATAGCCTTTAATATAATATAAGATCACATTATAATTGGCTCACTAGATGGGTTTGAGGGGCAAAAACTAGTGAAATAATGGCCAAATAGTCATCAATTAATTATAATAGTTAAATAACATTGCGTGCAATATGTGATTTAATGCAATGGTCAATTAAACTTGCCTGAATGCTATGACAATGGTCAAATGACCTTGTCTATTGTAAAGTTTGTTTCTCATTAATGAATTATTTTTTTTTAATTTATCAAGTGATAATGGAAGGTGTTTGATCTTGGCATGGTGAGGTTTGATCTTATTAATTCGCTTATGAATTAGTTATTGAATAACACTGAATGAGATAAGCAATTTGTTGTTCATTTTATTGTACACTTACACCCAATTGCACCGTGAATTTGCACAATGTAGGTTTTTTGTCAATTTTTTTTTTAATTTAATCATTTTATATTAATTTTATTCGAAATTGACCTTAATAGTTTATTTTGATAGGCTTGATATGAGATTTTTACAGAGTCAAAAAACAACATATCATTAGGTTGTCACTTAATTTTAGTAAAAAAAATGTTGGATTTTTCATTTTCAAATATTAAAACTAAAAGGACTATAATTGAAAATTAGAAAACAATGTAGCCTTAAAGAAGAAGATAAATCAGGCGTGGAAACCAAGAGAAGGAGAGAGAAGGAGAATTGGTTACCAAAGTCACATCAAAGCTCCATCAACATCATGCACCATCTTGAAAGAAATTTTGTGCCGAGATGATTCTAACGGAACTAAGAAAGACCGTCAACGAAGCTTAAAGGAAGCCACACTCGCCTTCCTAATGCAGTGGCCTTCCTCACACGCATATGCCATACAATTTTCTTTTTAATTTATTTACTGATTCTTTGATAACTCTTCAAATAATTCTGAATTTCATCTCACCCAATCTCAATGAAGGCCCAATCGGGAGAAGAGAAGGGAAAAAAAAGAGACATGTGACCCAACTAGGTTAGCTCATTGTGATAGTGTCCATCATCCAGTCAAGAATTTAACAGGTTAACCCAAATTGACTAGAGTCGATCTAATATGTTGTTGTCTCGATAATAAAAAAAGATGTGTCATCTTGAATTTTTTTTCAAGACAAAACATGTTTCTACCAGGCATTCGGGTTGCTTTTAGACTCGTCATATCAACTGTGTTACATCATGAAAAATCCTACAATAAACTGTCAAAGAATTCTTCAAGGCCTGACTGTTCTTTTTTTACATTAAAAAAAAAACCAAACATCATTATCTTATAATATTTTCAGTCATATTGAATTTTAACCAGATCAACTTGATATATTAAAAGTTAAGTTTGTAATTTAAAATTCTCACAAGAATATTACCAATACCTTCAATTTGTACCCGCAACGAACATAGGCAATGAAACTAGTTGATAACTCAATTATTATGAGAAAAATATGCAAGTGAAAACGGAGAGACATGATGAAGTTTCTATACAATAAAACCTTTTTCATATATTTACAATAGAACCTTACTAAAAAGTCAATATTTATGTAAGAGAACTTTATGCTTCCTAAATACAAGGAAGTGGTTGTCATGGATGAGCAGGAAGTAAGTTCAACTCTGATGACAACCAAATACATCCCCCAGCGAACTACTAAATACCAAGACCTGGTTGAGATTATAATAATAATTATGATTTAAATTTTTTTTATTTAAAAATATATTAAAATATTTTTTATTTTTAAAAAATTAATATTAAAATAATCTAAAAATATATTACTTTTAATAAAAATAAAAATAAAAATAATTTAAAATTTTAAAAAAACATGATTTCAACCCTTCCAGACGGAAGCTAAATATTTACTTTCAATGTCCAGTAGCCTTTCAATCTAGTTGAAAACTCAGAGAGTCAACAACTGAAAATTAGTATGGAATTTACGTACTTCGTTCAGCCAACAGATAATTAAAACTAATTCCGAAGAACAAATTAACATACAACCGAAGAACGAATTCGAACCTCAATACTTTTTGGTTGTTGACAATGGAGTATGTGGCCTCCTTCACTTCACGTCCCCACTTGCTAGAAGAACAAAGTGGGGCGGCGCAGGGAATTAAGTGTACCCAAAGCCTCATAAATGTTAATAATAAACACACTATTGCTCTTTATTATGGAAAGATGCACCCTGTAGCCTCTCACATCTTAATGGGTATTTGCACAGTAAATCTTTTTTCATTTTGATAATTAATTTTTGCTTTTAGACGATCTGGTCCTTTTATGACCAAATTGAAGACAAATTACTTTTGATTTACTAAGGGGTGGCAAGATTGAAAGAAAGGGGACCAAAATGAAAAACAATGAAACATGTACACAAATCAATTTTTTTTCTAAAACATGTACACAAATCAACAGGATCTCTTCAAGGTAAATTTTCGTATTTAATTGGCTTCTAAATGGGCTTTTTTAGACTTAAATCCAATTAAAGTAAGGCCATGATTCCATCAATTTATTTTTTTTCTACATATAAATAAATGAATAAGACCATATAAAATAGA
>Ga0325411_1009489_pt1 | contig 10387 bp, 3 predicted proteins | sample PopdelMetagenome_13_FD_206181 | JGI IMG/M metagenome (GOLD analysis project Ga0325411, IMG submission 206181) | Populus deltoides microbial communities from Bellville, Georgia, United States - Xylem-PdIQD-R4 | ecosystem: Host-associated > Plants > Phyllosphere > Stem > Wood/Secondary xylem...
AAATACATATCTGTAGAAAAAACACATATCTTATCTTATTATAAATTAGTTAGAGCCCATGCAACCAGTTTTTCTTTTATTTCAATAATCTAAACTTTCAATAGAATAATTTAAATTCAAAACGATGAAAATGTCTAGTTGAAAACCAGGGGTAGCTTTTAGTCGGTCAAGAATAAAAATCTAAAAAGTGATGAAAATATATAATTGAAGCAGAGAATTAAACGCGAATGGTGAAGCAATTGTGCTGAGATTACTTGTAAAACTTGGGCACAAGCACTCAACATAGACTTTTGATGGGAAGTATGACCATTCCTTTCCAGCAAAGATAACACAGAGCAATGTTTTTTTTTTCCTTGAAGACAGCAATGCTTTTGAAAGCACCTTATGAGTCCAATATGCTTTCCAGAATAACACATGTAAGCACACATTGTTCTTCTGAAAAACATTTGTTCCAACGGAAAAAATGGAGGCATCATCGTGGGTTCACATCGGCGCACCCATGTTCCCTATTGTATATCACCTCCACTCAAAAGGGAAAAGGCATATTTTCGTTTGGGACCAATAACCCTATGAAAATCTATGTAGACTAATTTGGAAATTAAATCAGCCAAGAAGGCAGGGGCTAGCTACAGCTATACAACAGTAGAGGTACAGAAATAACATCCAAGCCAAAAACTCATTATTCCTATCAAGACTTTGTTCAGCAAGATCATGATCATCAGCTAGCCTCATTCCCTTCTCTGAGTAGATGAGCGAAATTAATTAATGTTACAGACTCCAGGGAGTTTACCAATAGATGGATTGAGGTGAAAGTGTTCTGCAACTTCCAAAGCAGTTTTTATTCGCATCGCTATATGCTGTCTATATGAGATTCTATATTAATCCAATCAATATTCTGATTGACTCACTATTTTGAGATTGCATTCAACATCGTTAAATTCTTGGCTTAAAATGATTTGATGACTCTTTAATATAGTATTATTATTTGATCAAATTGTTATGATTTCAAGTCTAACAAAAATTTTAACATGCAGTACTGGCGTGAGAATATGTAAATTTTAAATTCAAAAAACTTTTATTCAAGAAAAATATATTAAAGAAATAATATAAAATTAACATGTACAATCCCATTTCTTTTAATTCAATTTCATGTTCATCCACGTACTTTTTTTTTATATTTATATATTTGTCTCTTCTATTTATTTTTATCCTAGCTATTGTTGGAGCCCTTTCAGTAAGGGTTTTTTTTATCATTTAATAATTCAATCAATAATTTATTATCCGGTCAATTCTGTATTATCTGCCGTAGCCTATGGTCATAAAAAAAAAAAACAAAAAAATAATGGTATCTTGGTGTTTTTGGTCAGTGGTCGACCACATGTGGTTTGATTTAACAAAGTTATGATCAGAAGCCACTTTCATATTTTGTCATGTTGACTCAACAATACAATGAGGCTGTGGTAGGGACTAGGGGATTGACAGTCTTATACGACAAATTTTGTAGTTGTCCGAAATGGGCACACAGATCGCTTTGATTTGATTCACACTATAATTTTGTGCTGCGCTGAGAATTTAAACCATCACAAGTTGTCTTTTGAAAAAAGTTTCCTTGTAACGTAACTGTGTTGCTAACCTTCGACGACAATTTTCCAAACCTTTAATTTGAAACTATAAAAATACAATATAAATTTGGATAGTAAAATTATAAAATCACAAGAAATTTTTTTTGACTAATTATATATTAATAATTCTAGTTAAGAAATTAAATTATATTAAAATATGATAAAATGAGTCAACAATATTATAATCAATGAGTGATCTAAATAAAATAAGAGAGATAAATAGTATGAGTGAATAAATTAATGACATGGAGAAATAAAAAATCTCAGAACAAAATTTCTCAATACAGGAAATCACTGAAATGTAGGAAGCACGTATAAATTTAGTGACAACCTGGTTGTTCCCATCACAATAAGTCTTGATAGACCCCTTTTAGGTTGCAAGCTAATGAGTTTAAATTAATAATTAACTAACATAAATTCAATAATGAAATAAATTTCTAAACAATGTCTAATGTGGTAAAAAAAATTCAAATTAAAAATAATTATTTAAAATTAAATAAAAAAATAAAATAGAATAATAAAAAAAGCCTTCATGTTAAAGTTCCTCCATGTAGCTTGAATCTCTAATTTTTGCATATTCTTGGCAGATTTAAGTCCTGATTTTAAACATGTCATTCTCTCCTGCTTTCAAACATGTTGTTTTTTCTCGTTTGGATGAATTACTGAGCCTACAATATATAGTTGGAAAGTTTCAGAAGTCTAGTTCTATCTCAACTTTAATCGAAGCAAAATTCCACCGGTAGCAAACAGTACACGAAAGTCTTGTTTGACATATTTGACAATAATAGTGTACTAACTTTGACCCTATGAAATATTATGTTTCCTAACTCCATTTAACCTGAAAATTTACTACAATATATTTTCATGTATCTAATATTTCCCTGTTAACTTTATTCAATATACAGTTTGAAAGATACATATAATCTTGCAAAACTAGTCGGCAAACATTTTTAAGCCATATTTGGAACTGACTTGGTTCATATCACAAATTTAGTAAACTCATAAAATCGGATCGAGTTTACTGATTTTACCGATTTTGTACGAGTTAAGTCTGATTTTACTGGTTTCGAGTTTTTAGTCCGATTTTGCACGTTAGATACATGTTGACTCGTAAAAAATCTTATGATTTTACAAGTTAATTCATGATTTTAACAACCTTGATTACAATTGCTTCATATTATTTGAAAATAATATATTACCATCAATATTTAAAGTTAATACTCTTTCAAATAATTAAGCTTTTAATATGCCGTGTTTCTTTCCAGCATTCATTCTTCATCTCTTTTACCAATAAAAAATAAAAAATAAATAAAAACAGGAAAACACGTCTTGCTTTTCAAATAAAATATCTTTCAAAACTTCCAATCCATTCTTTTCTTGATCCCTTCTTAATATGTACAATATTTCGACAATTTATTTCATTGAATATTTTGGCAGTTTATTTTCTTTGCATGACATGAAAGTAAATAAGTAAAACATTTCCTCATGTATCAATTGCAGAGGTGCATATATATTTTATGTTTCTTTGATAGAAATCGTGTGTATAAAACATTATTGACCAGCTTAAAATAAAATTTTAATTCTATATTTTTTTAAAGAAAAATTATCAGCACGTTAACACCAATTGGTTTTATAAAAAAATTCATTAACTAATAAGTTCATATTTTCAATTTATTAACAAAATATGTTCTGCCGATAACTTCAAAAAAGAAATTCCGATGGAATAGAGAAAATAATAATAAAATAATAATCTCATTGTCAATTCTGTCAAAAATATGACATGTTAGTGTTTTCTGATAGAATTGTTGATGTATATTCTGTTGGAAAACTTAAATGAAATAAAGCTTGACAGTTTTTCCTCTCACCTTCTTCTTTTTCTTGCAAAAAAAAAAAAAAAGAAGCTCTCTCCCTTATTTTCTCACAAATGCAGCCACCATCCTAACAAATCCAGCCATCTTAAACCACAAACGTCGACTTAAATCTATTAATAGTATCAACATCCTTCTCTTGATTTAATTTTTTGTGAAGCTTTATAACACAAATTAAGTAAGCAAAAACCTACTTTAATTTTTTATGTAACGGATATATGTTTTAGATTAATTTATTGAAATTTATTTGTATTATTTATAGTTTACTTGTATATTTAAGTGTTTTACAACATTTTTCTCGTAGAATTTTATTGTATTAATGTATGATTTTAAATGTTAGAGTTTGTTTTGAGATTTGAGGGAAATTGATTTTTTTTGTTATTTAATGAAATTGAAATTGATTTTGTAATTTAGGTGTTTTATAATTGAAGAAATGATGGGTCATTTAATAAGTACCAATTATATTTTAACTTAGATGTTTTAATTATAATATTAAATTTGAGTATTTTCCATTTTTAGTTGATTTTTTATGAAATACAAGCTAAAAGTGAAGAAAATCACCTTCCTCGCATGAATAGAATAACTATTCAAATAACAAGTTTAGTGTATAGATATAAATATTCTATAAGTTAATTGATTTATCTATCCTTATATATGAGATGTCTATTTTAATTTTTTAGATATTCATATTTTATCTTACATACTCTTTTGCTGCTATTTGGATAAAAACACCCCCGGACGTCCAAAAGAAAAATTAATAAATTTTCAAAACATTAAAACTTAAGAAAAAAAACTTAATAAAATTTGAAAACCCAAAACTAGAAAAATACTTAGAAACGTAAGAACTTGAAAAATTACAAAAAAAAAAAAGAATAATAAAGTAACCCATAAAATATTGGTACCTAATTAAAATTTAGAAAAATCTATGTCGAATAAAACTTATTTCGTTGCCATTGATATATTTCTATTTGCGGAGACTTTATAGACATTATCTTTTTTCTAGGTTTTTTTTTTCTAGTTTTTTTTCCGATGTTTTTATAATGTTTCTTGAGCTTTTCTACTTTTCCACCTTTTTAAAAACATTCCAGAGTTAAAATTGTATTTTTTAAGAATTTCAAAATTAAATGTTTTTTGGTTGTTACACGAGCATATTTTGTCCAAGAGCAGCAGAGAGTACATATATATATATATATAATACTAATATACAAGAGCGTATAAGAATTAAAAATTCTTCAAAATATATATGAAAGAATTTAGACCTAATATAGATATATTAACCAAATCTTTATTTTTTAGATCAACTGATTTTGTTTATAGCTCTACTGTGCTTTGAAAGTTTTCTCCTTTCGTGAACTTTTAAGCTTAAAATTAAGGTACTAAACTTGAAAACAAAATAGCATACTTAAAAATTCAACAGAAACTTTTAGGACACTTGTTAATAAGCTAGTCATTGGAAATTAAATGTTGTAATAATTAGAAAGTTTTACATTTCAAGATTTTTATCTGATCACTCTCGACTACCATTAGATCTAGATATGTGTGATATATGATTAGGTTAAAGTAAAATTTGTTAAAATTCATTGATTTTTTTTAGAATATTTTTTTAGATCAAAATGATACCGTTTTGATGATTTATATATATAAAAGTAATCATTTATGCAATTGTCTTATTATCTATGTACGACATGATTGTTAATATTTTATTTTCGTAAACTTGAACAAATTTAATGAATAGATTAGAGTGATCTTTTGGGACAAGGCGGTTTGGAAATCGTATTGCCACCACAAGCATCAACTTCCCAATGTGAGGTCAAGGGAGTTTAAAGTGATATATTAATTGGACATTGTCAAACATTTCTTTTATTTTCCTTTTATAAAGTCAAAGATATTTTCATCTCATAAAATTAGAGATATTTTTTTATCATTAAAACTTATAAGAAATATTTTACTATTTAACCCCCTCTCTATAAAAAAACTTATGAGTTATAAATACACAAGGAACCCTTCAAACAAAAAGCTCTCAATCTTCATTCTCTACTATATATTTATTTTCAGAGTCTCTCTCTAAAATATCATAGCTTTTTCTCTAAAAACGATACTTACTTAAACACCAGAAAGTCCTTAAATTCATCAAAAAAAACATTTTACAGGTACCAGCCACATTGACTATGAAGAACGAATCAAATTATGAGAACTAAAAGATTGACTGCTTCTCCAATACATAAGTGTTGCCCTTAAGCTATTTGAAGTTTTGGAGACATCAACATTGACATCGTCTATGGAAAACGAATAAAAGAACCATTGATTGTTAATTCAAGAGCTAATCACCATCAAAGGTTGATTATCAAAACACTTTTAGAACTGGACGTGTCATGGATCTTCTTACAATGTTGACACACATGCTCCATCCGTGTGTGAGCAACTCTTCAAAGCGTAAGAAAGGCTACGCAGTACTTTAATTGAATTAAGTTAGAGTATGATTCCTCCTACTTATCCATAGGCTTAGTGAGGTAAACAAGTTTAGGTTATGCATTTTCCAACTTCATAAACGCAGTTGGAGCCTCGAGATTTTGAAACGTTTTCAACGTGTACAAGTTGGAATATTTTTTTTTGAAACGTAAAAAAATGCTGTTATTTAGGATATACTAGTTTATAAGATTGCTATATCGTAGCTAGAATCAATTTTTAACATAAAAAATAATTATTTAGATTATATAAAATTATTTGATATTGTTAATAAACTTAACCCAATAGATTAACATTAAAATCTCTCGATCTAACTCTTTACCTAATCTAAGTTTAAAATTAAATTGTATGAGAATTACCTTAACATAACCTATTCAACTTAACATGTTCAAGGCAACTCGGATAACAGTAAAAAGTGTGGTTTGAATTTAAAAAATAATAATTCAAGATGATTTTTTTTTTAATATTGAGAAGATAATATATTGAATTGATTTGGACTTTATGACTTAACCCGTCAAATCCTCCATCTAGGTAATAAATTTCACTCAGTTTAAGAACTTTATTTTTTAAAAACTATTTTTACTTAATTATATAATAAAAACATGTAAAATGAAATACAAACTAAATATTGAAATTAAGAACTTTGTTTTTTAAAAACTATTTTTACTTAATTATATAATAAAAACATGTAAAATGAAATACAAACTAAATATTGAAATATTTGTTTGATATTGTGATAATTTCATAGAAAATAAATTAAAATAATTTATGAAAAAATTAAAAATCAAGTAAACATAAAGGATAAATTTTTTAAAAAAAATTAAAATAGAAGGGAAAAAAAAACTTTTTCCTTAACTGTTAATATAAACGGTGAAGAAAGTGGTTGCACCCATGTTTTTTTTTTTTTAGAATACTAAGGTAAGGTAATATGCATGCATGCATGTATGTGTGTATTATTTGTCGGCCGACACGGTCCAAAGCCAAGTCAGTGCCCGAATTTTGTAAAATTCAGGTGATCTTTTTTGACTACTTGATAATATGTACCCGTCCGTGTGAGACGCCACAATTGCCTCTACAGCGAAAGAACGTTTTTCCTTTATATTTTTTGTAATTAAAATTATACATATGAAATGCACAGTAGTTGTCCCAAATAAGACAATATATATAATTTTTTTTTACTTACAAAAGAACAAGACAATATGTGTATAAACGCATATTTCTTAGTCAGTTCTTGGCCTCTCAATCACTATAATTGTTAGGAGTAAGGGAAAAATGCTCGTCCAAAAAAGGAATGAATCCCATGTAAATGTAAACAACAAAACAATACACTGCAAGGAATATTCAATAATATTTTTATTAAACATTATGAACAGTGCCCTCTTCCATTTTTCAGCTTCTCTTCAAGCATCTGGAAAAGGAAATCCATCATATGTGAATATTGTCATATATAAATATTGTATCCTTGCTGGACATTGTGACAGGGATTAACTCATCAGCAGTCCAACATTAATTACATTGCCCTGGAGATTTTAAAGATTCTACTTGTTTCTTGCCACGAGGACCCTTTATTCTAATGGTAAGTCTGTATTCATCATATGTCATCGGTTTGTAGAGAGCTGGCTGGTCCTTGGTGAGCAGTTCCTTGCATGGTTCAAGGAGCAGGTCGCTCTTGGGGTTATAGAAAAGGGCGAGAGAGACCCTATCCTTATTAGAATTCACAATTACCCTGTGCTCCACACTCTGATAGATGGCATTGCTGAGTACCTATAATGATATTAAATAAATGGATCAACAATTCGCTATTAATTACTACTGTTAAGTAACTATCTAATACTTTAATTTTTTTAACAAGTATTAATGATAATAAGATCATAAACCTGGATTTGATCCCCTATGTTGATAATGAAGGCATTTGGGATCGGCTTAACAGTGAGCCAACTGCCCTTCCTGCGGACTTGTAGGCCAGCCACATTTTCATCAGGCAGGAGAATGGTCATTCCACCAGGGTCAGAGTGTGGTGAGAGACCTAGTGTAAGGTCTGGCTGGGGACACTTGGGGTAGTAATTAGCCCTCAGGCATGCCCCAACGTTCTCTTCTCCACCAAAAGCGTTTAGGAGGGAGTCCTCTTCCAGGCCAAGGTTCATGGAGAATACCTTCATCAACTTTCCACAAAGTCTAACCACTTCACTGCCATACTCAGCTACCAATTCCCTACAATCAAGATGATAGAAAATATGTAATTACTTTGTTAAATAATATTAGCCAACTATAAGAGAATATATATATATATATATATATATATATATATGCATGCATATATACCTGCAAGAAGCTGGGATTGCAGGCCATTTGTTTTTGTTTATGAGTGAAAGAGGCATAAAATGAAGGAAGAAATAATCACTCCAATCAAGACTTGCCCCCTTCTCCACTCCCACTCGGCTACCATACCCCTCGTACGTTGCAGGAGTGTTAGCATACTCCTGCTTCACTTCTAATGGCAGGTTAAAGAATTCATGCCAAACCTCACAAGTCCTCTTCATGAGTTCATGGTTCACACCATGGTTCACTACTTGAAAGAACCCCCATTCACGGCAGGCATTGTGAACGCAGCAGAGGGCTTCCTCGCAGAGGCCTCGGTCACTGGAGAATAAGTTTTGGAAATCAATAACAGGAACATTGACCTCCTGAGCGTCGTTGTTTAGTAATGGTCTCTGGGATGGTGACTTAATATAACGCTCTGGGATTGCCCGTATACCACTTGCTGCTAAAGATTGGACTCGAGTCACTGGTTCAGGCCAACTCTGTAAACTTTTCATTATTTGTTTTCAAGTGGGAAAGAAGGAGATAAAGATGGGAATTTGAATGATGTATGTAGTAGATATTGTAGTTTGTGGAGTTAAGAGGGATTTTGGAGGCCTATATATATAGGCAATAATGGGGTGGCCGACTTCAAGGTTTCAACTCTGTAAACTTATTTTTGAGATTAAAAGTTGTTAACAATTTGATCAGCTATATCTTAATTCTCTCTGACCACTTCCAGTCTTCCATAAAACACAAAGAGACATTAAAATGAAAGAATAATTACTAGGCATGCTAGATGTAAACTACGTTGACCGCCATTCATTAACATGGTCGGTCGGTTCTGTGCTGCTGGGCATGGAAAAAGCATTAATTGCGAGTCAACATGGCTAATTCAAAAGGCTTTCTATCAAACGTGTCATACGAGGGATATGCTGAAGTACTTTGAATCTGAATGTAAAATATATTTTAAAATTATTTCTCAAATAGTAACTTCTTTCTGCATAGCATACTAAGGAATAGATTTTTTTTTAATGTAATTACCATCACTTGTTCATAATTCATAACCTCCATTGAAAACATCAGGCATCTAGCTATATATGGTATAGTTTTTTTTTTGCACAAATATGGTCTTTGATTCCAATCTAGTTAATTTATTGCTTCACATTCGGATGCCAAGGGGCATTTATTTTGCATAAAATATTTTATAGAAATATATTTTTCTATTTTTTTCACATAAGATATATTTTTTTCACATAAGATATTTTACTAGCTAAAATAAAATATTTTATAATTAATTTTTAGACTTAACTTATTTATTAAATTATATTTTTAATTTATAAAATTTTATAAAATATTTTGTCAACAATAATTTCATTCACAATATTACATAACTATTATCACTATCACCTCCACTACTTGATTATTATCATATTTTTTTTATAATAACCACTATATTTATCTTTTCCTTTTAATTGTCACCGCTACCACTACTTTATTATTATCACTTTCTTTTCATTATAACTATTATTTTTATATTTATTTATTATCATTACCACCACAACTATAATTGTTATACATATTATTATTAAAATATTTCAAAGAAAGATAAGAATTAATGATTTTTAAATTTATTTATGCTAATTTTTTTTCAAATCTTCTATTTAAGCTTGGAAATATTTTTATTTTATTTTAAATATTAAAAAAAACTTGATTAAAAGTTTTGGCTAATTTTTTATGTTTATAAGAGATAATGTTTTATTTATTCTAGCTAGTTGATATTTTATTTCATTTATAGATAGTTATGTTTTTATTTTTAATCAATTTGTTTCTTAAGGAAGAATGTTTGTTGTCACCAAATAGCCTAGTAATCATTCGGGTCCTGTAAATAAAAAAAATGATTAATTGAATAGATGGAAGTGTTGATTAAACATATTAGGTAATGGTAAATATGTAATTCTCTATAAGCTTGATTTTCCATTTCATCAAAGAATTGATATTTTATGTTCAGGTATTTCGATTTTTTAGGTTAATTGATTCATCTATTCTTATAATCATATCCTCTTATATATCATTTTAAGAATAAACAAAAAATAAAAGTAAGAAAATATTTTTTAAAAATTAAAAAAAAAA
>Ga0325411_1009490_pt1 | contig 10386 bp, 6 predicted proteins | sample PopdelMetagenome_13_FD_206181 | JGI IMG/M metagenome (GOLD analysis project Ga0325411, IMG submission 206181) | Populus deltoides microbial communities from Bellville, Georgia, United States - Xylem-PdIQD-R4 | ecosystem: Host-associated > Plants > Phyllosphere > Stem > Wood/Secondary xylem...
AGAGAGTGGGGGGAGAGAATTAGATCCCATTATGTTATGGTGTGTGGTTTTGTGCAACAGAATGTTTTCTGTTTCTGTTTTCTTGCATGAATTACCACGTTTTCAATTTCACTCTCCCATAAAAAAATCAAATTACTTTTTTTTTAAGATCCTTTTATATATATATATATATATATATATATATATATATATTAATTTTATCTTTTGATTAGTTGAGAATTGAGTTCAGTGAATTTTTCAGATAAAATACTTTCAGTTTAATGATTCTGATCACGAATGTGAAAAGTTGATTCATGTTGTTATTTTTTTTTATTTTCTTTTCAGTTTTTATCATTCGATATTGGTTTTTTTTTAAATGGTTTTTTTATTTTTTTTATTTTCTTTTCTATCGAGTTATCACAATCTCATGATCTGTGTCGCGAGTTTAGCGAGATAACCTAGGTAGGCTTGAACTTGATTATCTCGGTTAAAGGTTTTTCATGCTAAATTGGGTTGACTCGGGCCAGTTTTTTTATGTCCTTTTTATCGAATTTCATAAATCCATATTTAATAGGCTAGTAATTGAGCTATATCATTTGTTCCTTTTGACAACATAATAGACCGACCCAAGTTTCGTAACTTAACACACCAAACCCGCAAACCAGATCATAGATTCTACTAGATTTAACAACTTTGTTTTTTTTTTAATTATTTTTTACCTAATGATATGTTACAAAAATAGATGCTCGTAAAATTGAGTATAAATCAAATATCGATATGTTTATTTGAAATTATGATAACCTCATATGAAACAAATTATGAAGAGCAATTCAAAATCAGTCAAATATTGAATGATGAAATATATATATATATATATATATATATATATATATATATATATATATATATATATATATAAAAGAAAAGCCATAAAGGATTCAATAGAAGAAAAACAAATTTGGAAGATGGAATTTAAAAAAAAAAAACTATTTCACATTGTTATTAAGCCCGACTCAGTGGGTCAACCTTGAAATCTAATAACTCAATTCCTTGCCTAGCCCTAATTTAAAATCAACATGCATGAGAGTTGATTTCGTATAATCTAATTGATTTGATGAGTCTAAAAATAACATGTACGACAGGTAAAAGTATAGCTTGACTTTAAAAAATTTCAAGATAATATTTTTTTTTAATATTGAAATAACAACATATTGGATCGATTTGAATGTTATGGTTTGACTCGCAAAACCCATAACCTGTTTCATGGACTCCACTAGGTTTATTTAAAAAAAACTATTTTTAATTTAATGATATGATAACAAAAATAGAAGTTTGTAAAAATCAAGTATCAATCAAATGCCAGAACGATTGTGTTAAGACTATAATAACTTCATAAAAAGTAGATCAAAACAAATTATAACAACCAATTTAAAATTAATAAAATATTGAATGATGAAATTAAAAAAAATTATAGAACTTATATAAAAAAGGAAAAAAAATGATTTTTTTTCCTTTTCCTTCTTATAAATCTTAGCTTCCAATTTTTTCTTAAAAAAAATGAGATGCTTCACTTTTTACATGAAAAATGAAGCACTATAACCTTTTTATTTTTTTTTAGTAAAGAGTACAAAAATAGTTGCTTTTAAAAATTAAGCACCAACTAAATATCGAGATATTTGTTTAAAATTATGATAACTTCATGTAAAGCAAACTAAAACAAATTATGAGGATCAATTTAAAATTAATTAAATATTTAAAGATAAAACTAGAAAAAAAAATTTAGAATGTAGAATTTTTTTAAAAAAAAAACTGAGGTGCTTCATTATTATACTAATAATGAATCACCATAAACCTTTTATTTTTATTTTTATTTTTTAGAGAGTTTAATTAATTTTTAAACTTTAATTATTTAGAAAGTATAATTAATGATTTATAGTAATAATTTTTTCTAAGACAAAATTCAAATCAAATCACATAGTCGACAAGTGCAAAAAATTCTCCACACGATTTGATCGGATCACATTGAGAGCATCAACGGATGATGCATATGTTGGTATTTTAGATTAAAAGCGAATAAAGCAAAAAATATCATGTCAACCCCAATCATAATACTAATCGGACGATGCTCAGTTAATGTGGACCAGAAAATACATCAAAAGAAATTACAAGTTGCAGAGAGAACACAACAGAAAATTTTATGATACTTATAGAGTAATTAATAATATTTTATTAATTATTTAATGAGTTCATTTAAAAAAAGAAAAAAGAAGAGAAGATAAAACTCATGAGTCCATGACACACTAAAAATAATAAAAATATCTTTATTTAAAATTTTCTCTTGTAATTATTTTTTTTCAAAGTGTACTAAAAAATTAACTAATAAGATTTCTGGAGCAACATAAATTTTTTTAATGCAAAATAACATATATATTTTTTAATTTACAACCATGATGTCAATGTTCATAGGCTTAAAAAGCTCATTGAAAAAACTTCAAGCTCTGTGTTGTATGCAATATATAATTAAATTAAAAACATTTCAAGCTCTCACACATACCATGAAACTAAATAATAATTGAAGTTCACTTACTCTCGGATTCGAGTCCTGTAGTTACTAATATGATGATCACTGGAAGCTTATATAGTCGTTAACTTCAGGGCTCATGAGATTAGTCGAGGTATGCACAAACTAACCCAAATATTTATATTAAAAATAATTAAAAAAAATTGAAGCTCGCTCATACGTGTTATATATGATTATTTAAAATCATTTCAAATGTGTGATCAACCGGAGATTGCTATGTCTCTACACATAATTTTTATATAAATATATTCTTTATCGTATTGGTCTAATAATATTATTACATTCCAAAATGCAACAACAAAAAAATATCATATAATAAGAATATATTTCTTCTCGATCTATATATATATATTATGCTATATGCTTGGAATGCTACCATTGACAAAAGCATCAATAAAATTTTCACGCCATAATTCTATGACTTTTTTTATTGATCGTGAACCCACCTACCACAAAAGCATAATCAAACTTCAATATTCTACTTTAATTTTTTTTATTAATTTATGAACTAAAACATATAACATGTTATTAGAAAAGTTGGTCCAAAATTGATACCATTAATATAGACTTCCTCTAATGTTAAAAAGTCAAGAATTGGAATGTCAAAGTTTGTAGAGAAAAATACTCACTTAAGTATCTTCAAAACCATGAAAGGAATCTCAGCAAATTAAAATTGATTTTTCCGATGCATTATATGCTTTTCGAATGAATTCTATGAAATGGAATGTATAAGATATTATCCTTGACATTTACGTCCAATTATTCCCTAGTGGAAGCCTACGATTTTGAATTTCTCAAGTACGTGGCAGGAATCAATGCACGCCACACTAATCTCCCAACCCCATGATTATAAATATAAAATTGAGATAATATTATAAAAAAACAAAAAAAAAACATAAAGATCAATTCTTAAAAAAATCAAATGCTAAAAGATGAAATTAAAATGAAAAATCAAATGTTTAAGGATTTTATCTGATGATGAAAAAAAATTAAATCAGAATGTGATAACCTTATAGAGCAAAATGAAAAAAAAAATCAAAACTTGATTTCTAGCAAATAAAATATTAAAGAATCAAATTAAAAAAAATATATATAATCCAAAAAAACCTAACCCAAGTCCACATGGGTCAACATACAAAATCCACGACTTGGTTGTGATATCGGAGTAACCTCATCAAAAACAAATTGAATAAAATTATGAAACTTAATTATCAAATAACCTAATATTAAAGAACAAGATAACCCAAATCATTTTTAAAATTAATGAAAAATCCTATAGAAGGCAAGTAAAAAGAAAAAAGAGTCCAATCTCCAATTAAATAAATATTGAACGATGAAATTGAAAAAATATGAGCTTAAAAAAAAACAAGCATATTCAGGTGAATTTTCTAAACCTAGATTAATCTCCCAAACTTATAACCCATGAAATTCTAGGTCTAGACTCAATAAAAAAGTTCAATTCCCAACTAATTGAATGATGAATTCAAAAAATAATATCAATAAAAAAATAAAAATCAAATCTGATACAATATAAAATTGAAGGAGGACAAAATCATAAAAAAAAATCAATTTTAAAAATCATCAAAAATAAAATAAATAACAATCAAAAGAATGAGGAACCAAATTTTATAGATAAAAAAAATTAAAGGATTGAAATTTTAAAAAATAAATTTGTATAAATTACTTCAAATAAAACAAGTAGTGATTAAAATGACATGAACCAAATGTGAAGGAAAAAAATAATTAGAGGGTTGCTTTGAAAATTTGAAGGCTAGTTATGAAGATTAAAGAGAGACAAAATAAAAGGAAAAAAAAAATTATCGGTGCCAAACCAGAGGTCTATTGACCACACGTTGTATCGAGGGATGGAGGGGCCACAAAGACGATTCGAACATCACTCTTAGAAGCCATCATTTGGCTATATAACCCGCGCTGCCCAAATAACACGACAACAATCCACGCGCTTATACAATCAGTGCACATGTTAGTTAATTTTTTAAAATAAAATTTATATTTATTAAATTACTAAAGTATCCCCCAATCAAATTGATTATTACCCAAAAAAAACCACCAAGATGCTAGTTAAATGATTTTTGCTTATAAAAGTAATTTAATCATTTTACAATGTTTGAAAAAATAAAATACCTAAATAGACCCTAGACATTGATTTTAAAAAAATCTTGCTTTTAAAAACAATTTAATCATTTTACCATACTTTAAAAATACTTAAAAAATATATACAATGACCAATATATCATTACGAAAAACCATATTAACCCATCAGCAAGACCTTTTGGGTTTTTTTTTTTTTTTTAAATAAGGTTAAAATATTGTTAAAATCCATGCTATTTTGTGTCTCCATCTATAATGTTTATCTGACCTTCTTTCGGTTTTTGTTAATTATTGATTAATTTTGCGGAAGACTAGTTAATCTTCTTTCTCTTGCTTTGACTCCTTTTTTTCCCTCTCTTTTCCATTAACTTCAATAGGGAAACAAGATCGCAAACAATGTGTGTGTGTCTATATATATATATATATTAAAAATACTTTAAAAGACGTGAAAAAAATACTGTAGCTTCCCCGTATTTTTTATTTTTGTTGTACTAATATTTTCGTTTTTTTTTTGTTTTTTTTTTACATGTTTGTTTTTTATGAACTTGATTAACTGTACTGTGATCTGTTTCGATTCAGAGAGATTAGACATTCATGAAGAATTTGCGGAACACTGAAGCCAGTGATTTTTTAGTGTAGTATTCCTTATGTTAGTAAAATAATTAAATTATTTATAATATTTATAAAAATTAATTTAAAAATGATTTAATCGAACAGGTTTTAAAATTTATGGGACAATTTTAGTTAAAAGAAATTTTAAAACCACTCGCTGATTATAAAAAAAAAAGGCTCATTAAGTCAAAGTGAACAAAATAATTTAAATCAAGCTTATTCAATTTTAACAAATATAAAATCAAATTGAAACGATCTATTTAATTCTTTTTTATTGATAAGAGTATAATACGCATGTGCTGTAGCTTTTTCGTTTTTTTCCCTTTTTTTTTTTTGTTGGGTTTTACATTTTTTTTTCCTTTCTTTTTCAAGGTTGTCTTCTTGTTTTATTTATTTTGTTTTTTTATTTTTTTAAAAATTATTTTTGTTAATTTTTTTAATATTAAACTGGTTGAAAATTTAGTTCTATAGTTTTTTTCTTTAAAACATTATAAATTACTACAATATTTCCCTATATGATTTTTTTTAAATAATCTTTGTTGATTTTTTTTATATTAAGCTGATTGAAAATTTTGCTTCCTAGTTTTTTTCTTTAAAACACTATGGATTGTTACAATGTTTCTCTGCATGATTTTTGTTTTACTACAATGTTTCCTCACATGTTTTTTTCTAAAATTATTTTTGTCGAATTTTTTTATAATATTTAACTGGTTGAAAATTTAGTTTTAGCTTTCCCCACATGTTTTTTTTATTTTTTTTATACTTCTTTTTCTAAAATTGTCTTTTTTTTTATTTTTTATGTGTTTTTTTTTCAGAATTGTTTTTATTGATTTTATTTTTTTTATATGGAGTTGGTTGAGAATTTAGCTTTGTAATTTTTTTCTTTAAAACACTGTAGATTGCTACAGTGTTTCCCCACATGATTTTTTTTTTAAGATTTTCTTTTCCTGAATTTTCTTTGTTAATTTTATTTTTTATCATACTGCGCTGGTTGAAAATTTAATTTTGTAATTTTTTTTAAACACTGTAAATTACAACAGTATTTTCCCACATAATTTTTTTATTATAATTTTTTTAAAAATTATCTTAATCAATTTTATTATTTTTAATATTAAACTGTTTAAGAATTATAACTATAAATTTTCTCATAAAACACTATAAATTACTATAATATTTCCCTACACATTTTTTTTCCTTTTATTTATTTTTTGATTTGTTTTTTAAAAAATTTTGTTCATTTTATTTTTTTAAATATTAAAATGATTAAAAATTTAGCTTTTTAATTTAAAAAAAAATATTGAAACACACAAACATACCACAGGCCGGCTGCCATGACATCTAGTATATATACATATTAAACGTGCAAGGGAGCGCGATCCACCGCCTCAAGTTCTTTTCAGTACTGCACATGCCTTACAGGACCTCAATAAGGTTGCGCATGCCTTCCAAGACCCCATGACCTTCGAGCATATCGTTTTAATGGATATTTATATTTGTGATAATTCTGATGAAGTCAGATTCAATTCGCACAATCTTACAACCAGCAAAGAACACTTCAGCAAATGGGAAGCAAACAAAATTGAACGGAAAAGTAGTTAGATAATTGAAGCGGTAAGCATTTCATTAGGCGCATCAGCATGAGGCCTTGTCCAAGAATGTACAAAAGCAAAGTGAGGGGATAGTGAAAACCCCACCTTAAACATTCATGAAAAACGGGCCATATAGACTATCCACAACAGCAAACTGCATGTTCTCTGACGGTTTCCAGTGACGTTTCCTTTGGTTGATGAACCAGTTGTTTATCTGTTTCTGTTCCAGGCCAGTTGATTCAGCCAAAGCAACCTTATCAGCTTCCTGAAATATCAAAAACAATAAAATGCCATCAAAGGGCTTGACCAAGCATTCAGATTTTCCAACAAAATGCTATACATTACAGCAAGAGATAGATTAGGGTTTTCAGCTGGCGACGATATTTGCTTCAAAGAAATAATTACCGTTGGGTATGGCCATTTGTAATGAACGGTCCACCAGTTAAGTAGGACTTCCCTTGCTTCTTTCGGTAGTTTTCCTCTCTTCTTCTTCTTCGAAAACTCGTGCTTTAAGGTGCTTATGTAACCACTATATTTACATAGCAGTTTGTCTTTAAGCTCTCGATTCTCGTTTGCACGGGTAAAATCTTGCACCTCTGCATCTCCTCCACTGGCATCTTCATCCGATGAACCAACAGCTTCATCTGGCAGGAGAATGAATTAATAGGATGCCAACAAACATATAACCAAACTCATTGTCACTGTTTAAAGAGAATCCATGTGTGTGCGTGTGTTCAATGAGGAGCCAGCGATAAACAGCTGCCTACGACAAACAAATGCATGAGCAGGTGCATAAGAAAGACTTCACTTTACAAATGTCGAATTCACTGTCACTGTTCACAATTTTACAAATTGCATGGAAGTTTCAGCCAAAACCACCACTGCTTTTGAGCAGCAACACTGCCTATCTGAACCAAGATACCCCAAACCGCCTTCAGAACTATCTTGTTCTTACATAGCCAGACAGCATACTCCATAGATAACAAATTAATAGCAACAATATCCTAATACAAGATGGAGGAAAAAAATTTCAAAATACAGCACATATGCGCTCTGGTATTATCATTACCACAAGGTACAGACGGTCCTTACTATGCTACTTTAATTTTAACCATACAACTAAACCGCCTTTCCTTTTCCCTTACATTTCCAGAGGAATCCAATAGCTAGCTAGGCTTCTTAAGAAGAAAGATGGACGAGTCCTAAAGTTTCACGTTTGGACTAACACACCCAACAAACCATCACGGGGGTGATCAAAATCAACTTGAAGGGTCTGCAGAAAATCAAATGAAAAGAAACAAAAAAAAAAATGGAAGTGGGGCACAGGATAATGAACACTTGGGAGGCATGATCCCATGTCTCCATGGATGTGATTTAACACCATGGCATGCTGTACTAAGAATTTGGGACCCACGAGGAAATTTGGATGGAAAAGAATAGTATACAACACAGCGCGCGGTAAAAGTAGGAATGTGTGAGGAAGAAAGGAAAGATTGAGAGGTTCGTTGTGTCGTATCGCAGTCAGAGACGAGGTGGCGCCTTTAAAAGAGTACGGCTCCTTAAAAAAGGAGGCAACGCGCATGGCACGCGCGCACGCTCTGCCCTAGACTAGACTACACTCCCTTCTCTCCTTACGATACCTTTCATTTCAATCACCTCACCCTCTCACAAGTGCAGTCACAGTGCCTTCCCTCGACCTTGGAAAAACCCCAAAATTTACAATAAAAAAAGAAAAACCACAGAGGAAGTGGCGGGGAATTTTAAGATCTTCTGCACCCCTATTTTCTCCCAATATATATATAAAAGAAGAAATCACAAGGACTGACTCTGTATTGTAACCAGAGGGAAGAATTGCAGTTCAACATTTAATATTTGTTGCAATGAGTCGAACTGAATCAGGGCAGCAGAAAGGAACATGCAGCCTTGGGAAGTGAAGTGGATGGGAGACTAGAAAGATACTGTAGTGCTAGAATCGTAGATAGAGCCACCGAAAGTTAGAGTAAGCGTTTCATAATTACTAGATAGAACCTGATCTTGCAGCGCTTGCAGCGGGCGTCCAATGTGGCTTCCAACTTCTTCCAACCAAATCCCTTTTATGCCCCTCCATCTCCAAACCCTAACCCCCAAACATGCCCAACTTCTTAAAAATAATAATATTCCAGGGTAATAATCAAACCCTAAAATTCATAATCCACCCCTCATAAAACCCAAACACCATTGCTAGAAAGTTGTAAAAAAATATAGATTTATTTAGGTAGTTTTTTTAATGGATATTTTTTAAAGTAATTTTAAATTAAAAATATATTCAAATAATATATATTTTTTTATTTTTTAAAATTTATTTTTTTCCTTAACATTTCAAAAACAATAAAAAAAAAATTAACAAAAAAAATCAAGTTTTCGCCAATAAACGCTTCCTTAGCCTCAAAGAATTGGGCCATTACAGGAAAAGAGCATGCATGTTGCCAGATTAAATCCTTATAAAATTAAAGTTAATTTGAACTTCTTTTATATCAAAAGAAATTAACAAGAAAACAAAGGAAAGGGGGGAGAATGCAAAATCATCCAATATTTAAATAAAAAGTGTTTAGGATAATGATATTGATTGTTTTTTAAAGTGTTTTTCATTCCAAAACACATTAAAATAATTTTTTTATTATTTTTAAAAAATTATTTTTGATATAGCATATTAAAAAAATATTGATTAAAAAAATTAAATTATTTCAAAAACATTTTTAAAACATAATGTGAAACACTATCTTAGTGCATCTAGAACTTTTAACATAGAAAACAAGCAGCAGCCCCAGATCATGAAAGTGAAATCCCAGGCAGACGCAGACTAGGGGACGGAGGGGACTCAATCCAATGATTTACAATACTATTAACATTCGAAAAACATGACTAGTATGTCTCAAAAATACAACCTCATGATCACTCACAGCATTCACACGGTAAGGCCACAACTCAAATCCCATTCCATTTTGAGCACGAAATGAAACATCACTGGGGGCATTTCATGCCTCCTCTTGATTGATTTGTGTGTGAAGAAGGCCTATCATATAGCCAGCAATGTTGTTCAATAAATGTTAAGCACACAAGTTATAACCAGGCTATACTTGCCTGTTTCAACACTCAGAAAAAGAGTGTCGATTGTTGAGATAAAAGGAAAATAAAAGGGAAAAACACTTGAGTTGATGGAATAGAAGGAAAATAATATGGCTAAAGCATTGGGAACGACCAGATATTAGCATACAGCTGCAGCAGATGGAGACCAGATATTAGCATACAGCTGCAGCAGATGGAGACACTAAGATATGACTCTTGACTATCGCACTCTTCTTATCCCATGTTTGGGGCTCTGGCACATACTTGAGCTCTTTATGGATGGCAAAATAATTTTTGATGTGCACAAGGAATACAGGCTCAAGCCTATGCTCTTCTAATCTATAACAAAACTCATGAATATAAGCTGATAGCAAGCTGCACGAAAGCATTCCAGTCACGATGAGCAAG
>Ga0325411_1009492_pt1 | contig 10385 bp, 13 predicted proteins | sample PopdelMetagenome_13_FD_206181 | JGI IMG/M metagenome (GOLD analysis project Ga0325411, IMG submission 206181) | Populus deltoides microbial communities from Bellville, Georgia, United States - Xylem-PdIQD-R4 | ecosystem: Host-associated > Plants > Phyllosphere > Stem > Wood/Secondary xylem...
CTCTTCAAATTCTTATGTATAACAGCTCATAACAAAGAAGATAAAGTTTGGTTTACTACCTCAGGTTGTCCATCAGTTTGTGGATGACATGCCGTACTGAAATGTAACTTCGTTCCAAGCTTCCTCCAAAGAGTCTTTCAAAAGTGGCTTAAAAACTTTGTATCACGATCAAAGACAATGTTTTTAGGAACTCCATGCAAACAAACAATCTCTTGAAAGAACAAATCAGCAACATGTACTGCATCGTCAGTTTTGTTGCAAGGAATGAAATGAGATATTTTGGAGAATCGTTCAACCACGACTATTATTGAATCCTTTCCACGCTGTGTTCTTGGTAACCCAAGTACAAAGTCCATGCTAACATCCATCCATGGTTGCTCTGGAATAGGCAATGGCATATACAGTCCATATGCATTCTCTTTACCCTTAGCTTTCTTGCAAATAGCACATCTCTCAATCACCTTGTGCACATCCCGTAACATGCTAGGCAAAAAAAATGTTCTTTCAGCAGCTCATAAGTCTTCTTCTCCCCAAAATGACCACTAAGACCACCACCATGAGCCTCTCGCACAAGCAACTCCCATAACGAACCTGAAGGAATACACATTCTGCCCATTTTGAACAAGTAACCTTCATGCATAAAGAACCCATCACAAGCTCACACGTTCGGCAACCACATTAGCAAAGTAGGAATCATTAGCATACTGCTCCTTCACTTGTTCAAAACCCATCAGCCTTGCATTCAACATAGAGATCAGTGCAAAACTCCTAGAAAGAGCATCAGCAACCACATTAACTTGCCCTTTTTTGTACTTTATGACATAAGGAAATGACTCCATAAACGCCACCCATTTAGCATGTCTGCGATTCAGCTTGCTTTGCCCTTTAAGATACTTCAAAGATTCATGATCATTATGTATAACAAATTCTTTAGGCAACAAGTAGTGTTGCCATACCTCTAGAGCTCGAATCAAAGCATAGAACTCCTTGTCGTAAATAGAGTAGTTCAAACGTGCTCCATTTAACTTTTCACTGAAGAATGCAATCAACCTCTTTTCTTGCAGCAAGACAGCCCCAATTCCAACTCCGGAAGCATCACACTCTATTTTGAATGTTTTAGCAAAGTTTGGAAGTGCTAAAACTGGAGCAGTACACAACTTTTCCTTAATTAGCTCAAAAGCTTTCTGCCCATCTTCACTCCATCTAAACTCCTTCCCTTTTTTCAAGCATTCTATCATAGGAGCAACAATAGAGCTAAAGTCTTTCACAAATCACCTGTAGAAAGAAGTTAAACCAAGGAAACTCCTCACATCAGCGATACTAGCAGGTTTTGGCTAGTCCCGAATTGCCTCAATTTTCTCCTCATCAACCTTAACTCCCCTGCTAGAGATAATATATCCAAAAAACATGACACTTTCTTTACAGAAATAACACTTTGTGAGTTTCTCATACAACTTAAAATCTCGCAAAGTTTCAAACACAACTCTAAGATGCTTCACATAATCATCAAAGGTCTTGCTATACACCAGGATATCGTCAAAATATTCTACAACAAACAGCCCAATATACTTCCTCAAAACATGATTCATAAGCATAAGCCTCATAAAGGTACTAGGCGTATTAGATAACCCAAACGGCATTACAATCCATTTATATAACCCCTATTTAGTTTTAAATGTTGTTTTCCATTCATCTCCCTCTTTCATTCTGAAAACAATGCAGCACTATGCAACTCATCAAGCAAATCATCAAGTCTGGGTATAGGAAATCGATACTTAACTTTTATTTTGTTAATAGTGCGGCTGTCTATACACATCCTCATGGTACCATCTTTTTTTGGTACAAGCAAAGTAGGTACGGAACATAGACTAAGTGATTCTCGCACATAGCCCTTCTCTAAGAGCTCACCAATCTGCCTTTGAATCTCTTTTGCTTCCTCTGGATTACATCTGTAAGCTGGTTTATTAGGAAGTGAAGCTCCCGGCACCAAATCAATTTGATACTCAATTCCACGAATAGGTGGTAACCCTTTAGGTAATTCATATGGAAACACATCTTTAAATTCATCAAGCAATTCCTTAATCTTGGTAAGTCCAATCCTTCTATTTGTAGTAATTGCTTTGCCCAGATCATGAAAACAGCTCCCGTCGAAGCTAATGCTTGTTTGATGTCTCCTTTTTTGGCTAACAACAGCCCCTTACGTGATTTCACCTCCTTTTGTTGGCTTCGTAACTGATCCTCTCTAACCTATTGAGAACTCAATGGTAACAAGTTCACTTTCTTTCCATTCAGCATAAAAGAATAAGTGTTCTTTCATCCATTGTAGATCACATCCTTATCAAATTGCCATGGACGACCCAGCAACAAATGGATAGTTGACATCGGCGCAACGTCACAGAAAACCTCGTCATGATAGGTTTTAATGGAACAAGGTACATGGACTTGCTTTGTCACCTGAATCTCCCCATTCTCATTCAGCCATCACAAACTGTATGGCCTGGGATGTGGAAGGGTAGTTAAACCCAATTTCTCCACCAAGATAGTTGACGCAACATTAGTGCAACTTCCATTGTCGATGATCATCCCACATACCTTATCTCGAATCTGACATCGAGTATGAAAAATGTTCTCGCTTTGCTCATCACTAACATCAATTTGTGCATTCAGAACCCGTTGCACAACCAACAAATCTCCCTTCACTGGTTCGAAATCCTCTTCTTGTTCAGCCATTTGTACCTCATTTTCATCTTCAATTTTAACCTCATCTCCACTGATCAGCTCTCCATGATCCCCATGCAAAATCATCACCCTTTTATTTGGACATTCCGAAGCAATGTGCCCATGTCCTAAGCACTTGATGTCCCGAGACCACCTAGGATGTTGAGGTTCTGTCACCTTCTCCTTTCCCTTCAAAGAATTAGAACTGGTATTCCCCTTAGTAAACTCCACCTTCTCATCTCGTTTAGGTGTGCTCCATGTTCGTGTAGGTGTAGAAACAGCCCTTGTTGTGATTGACGTAGTTACACCAGTTCGGACACCTCCTCGATTCTGCTGCCTCTCTACTCGAGTTGCAAGCTTTATAACTTCTTCAAGGAAGATGTAGGCTGTAATTCAACAACATTAGTTATATCCTTCCTCAACCCTCCAAGAAATCTAACTATTGTTTGCTCTTGGGGTTCCATCAATTCACATCGAATCAGCAGCAACTCAAACTCTTTCACATACTCTTCCACGCTCAAAGATCCTTGTAGCAAAGTCTGAAGTCTGATGTATAGCTCCTGTTTATAGTAATCAGGAACAAATCTCTTCTTCATCACTCTTTTCATAGTTGCCCACGTTGTAATCTCCTCTTCTCTATCCCTTCTCCTCTAAATCTTTAAGTTTTCCCACCATAAAAGAGCATAATCTGTAAACTCAAGTGCTGCCACCATAAAAGACCATTAGGAGGATTATAATTCTGCCTTCTTAGTCTACCCCTATCGTCGGCCTCATCATCTCCATTTGGATCTTCGTCAGTTTCTATAATATCATTTCGTGGCACCCTAAGTGCTTGCCTTTGTTGGGGTTGCAAATTATTTCTTTACATCATTTGCATAAGGGTATTCAACTGTTCACGAATTCTAGTCATTTCATCCCGAATCTCAACATGAGATCGTTGTAAGCCCATAACCTATGCCAGTTTCAAACTTAACCCTCTTGGCAAATCTACTTTATCTCCAGCCATAATTAAGTTTATCAACCTTAATTCCAGCAAGCCTTTCTTCTGTTTTTTTTTTTTGCTCCTGCCTTAGATCGCAACTGATGCTCTAATACCAGATGATGTGCCGTGAATGATTCGAAAATTAGCAACAATCAATCTTAAAAAAATGGATGAAGGATGGGTCTGGTTGTGTTGTCTTTCTTTTGGTGTTTAGGTTGGATTATAGTGATTTTAAGGTAAATAAGATGGAGGATAAACTTAACCCTCTTGGCCAAAAGTGTCTTATTACATATTCTGATACTATATTTATAATTGGAACATCCCTCCAAAGTTAGGAAAAATTCAACATGGCAGAAGTCAAGCCCAAAAAATAGACTTTGACAAACTAACCTAAACAAATTAATTAGCACATGTTTTTTGACCTTTCTGAAACATAAACAGACCAAATTTAAAACAGCTATAATTTCTTGCACAAAAGTCCAATGCAATCATGGTTGGATAATCTAGAAAAATCATGTTTTGAACTTTTTTTTTGGTAAGTTGACGTATGTATTAAAAGAAGAAGATACAAACATTATAAGGGGCATACCCTAGATTTACAATGATAACATAAACATAAACAACAGATGGCTACAGGCTAGCCACCGACCATAAAACTGAAACCTCACTAGATTCGTTAGGGAAACCAATACAACCAGCTAACTAAAAATTAAGAATCTATGTTATTCACCCTCCAAGCTCGTTGGATCCTTTTGTTGTCATTTGTTGGTACGACATTCCTCATCAAATCAAGCTTATCACGAATGATACATTCGATTTGATTAAAGACCAAATTCGAAGTTCTAGACATTCCAGCAAAGATCCTTGCATTCCGTTCTTGCCATACATGATACACTGTAGCTGCGAAACTCAGTTTACGAGAAAAATTGACGAAACTCTTGCCATGCCAAGAGACAGTAGCCCATCGAATCCATTCATCCCAGCCTTTTGTCATTCTTGGAATGTCGCATCTGTCACAAACATCCCACCAGATCGCTTTAGTATAGGAGCATTCAAAGAACAAGTGGTTGTGATCCTCATTGTGGCGGAGACAGAGTGAGCATCCATTGGGACCATGTATACCAAACCGATGAAGTTTATCTTGAGTTGTGAGTTTCTGTTGGACAGCCATCCATAGAAGAAATGAATGTCTTGGAACAGCATTCTTGAACCACACAATGTCATGCCATTCAACCATCTGACGATGACGTCTTAGTTGTTCCCAAGCTACTTTGACCGAGAATTTGTGATTTGGCGAATCCAACCAAACTATCTCATCCTTTTGCCCCAGCTTAGGATTAGAATTGGAAGGAATAACTTCTATAATGGGGTGCCAGCCAATAGCTTGGGTGGTAGGAGTTTTCCATTCTGAGTTATGAATTAGCACATTCACCTTCACGTTCTTGGCCATACCCGAGTCATAGATGAATCTTTCCCCGTAAGAATCCACAAGTGGGCTGTGAGGATGCCAATTGTCAAACCATAGAGAGGTTGTCATTCCATCTCCTATGATGTACTTCAGCTTCGGCCATGCTAAGGATCTGAGCTTTAGAATCTTTCCCCAAGCCCAAGAGCAATTCTGTGGCGTCTTGATTGTCCAGAAATTCCTACCTCGCAATAGATTGGATCTGATCCAAGTAGACCATATTGAGCCATCTGAGTCATTGCACAGGTTCCAAATGTGTTTCAACAAAGCAATCTTGTTCCATTCTGTTATCCTTTTTATTCCTAGCCCCCCCTCCTTTTTTGGAAGACATACCTGATGGCCACACTTGAAAACTATGTTGCAACCCATTGAAGATCTTTATAGAACCAAGAGATTCCCAAAACAAGCTGCCACATTCCTTTAGGAAAAGAATCCCAGCCAAATAGGAAGTCCACAAGTTAAAAGGAAGTAAATAACAAAATTCATACAGCCTTTGTTGACCAGTATTGCAATACCTTCCCGAAGTCTGATTGACCTAAAATTTTAACCCAAGGTAGGAAAACATGTCAAGAGACTCCACATAACTTTCAGCCCAATCCAGTGGTCGGATTGAGAATTATGACTGTTACCGTGAAACTAGATAGTTGTGCATTTTACGTCAGAATCAGAATTTGATTGTTTTTTTCGTTTCACGGATTGTATCATGCAGTGTTTGAGCCAAGGAACAAAAGGTGTTGATGAGTCGGGATAATATAGTGGACGATAAAGAGGCCACTATGGTTGGTTCTTGAATGAGCTGAATCATGAGATCATAAATATTAATGAGTTGCAACACTATATGGAGTTAGAGAATATAATGCATACTGCAACAAAAATTGAGAGACAACTCAAGCATAGGTGTAGTACACCATTAAACCAACTGTTAGGTTCTTTGTCGCCTCAAAAACCTAATTTAAAGGCTAATGTAGGGGCTGCCCAATATTAAACGAATGTAAGGGAATGAAAGAAAAGAAAAGCATTTTGATTGGTAATAGAGGTAAAGTTAGAACTCCTATATGTCATAATTGTGACATAAAATGCTTTTGTTGTTTGGGAGTTGGTAATGTTTCTTTGAAGTTCTTGGGAGCAACTAAGAATTCATCATCAGATGGTTGAATGACATGACATTGTGTGGTTCAAGAATGCTGTTCCAAGACATTCGTTTCTTCTATGGATGGTTGTCCAACAGAAACTCACAACTCAAGATAGACTTCATCGGTTTGATATACATGGTCCCAATAGATGCTCACTCTGTCTCCACAACAATGAAGATCACAACCACTTGTTCTTTGAATGCTCCTATACTAAAGGGATCTGGTGGGATGTTTGTGACAGATGCGACACTCCAAGAATGACAAAAGGCTGGGATGAATGGATTCGATGGGCCACTGTCACTTGGCATGGCAATAATTTCATCAATTTTTCTCGTAAACTGAGTTTCCCAACTACAATGTATCATGTCTGGCAAGAACGGAATGCAAGGATCTTTGCAAGAATGTCTAAAACTTCAAATTTGGTCTTTAATCAAATCAAATGTATCATTCGCGATAAGCTTGATTTGATGAGGAACGTTCTACCAACATATGAAAACAAAAGGATCCAAAGAGCTTGGAGGGTCAATAACATAGACTCTTAATTTGATATTTAACTAGTTGTATTGGTTTCCCTATCAAATCTAGTTAGGTCTCTGTTTTTATGTTCGGTGGCTAGCCTGTAACCATTTATTGTTTTACGTTTCTGTTCTCATTATAAATCTGGGGTATGCCCCTTATAATGTTTGTATCTTCTTCTTTTAATACATACGTCAACTTACCAAAACAAAATGTTGCTTTGAAGTGTCCAAACAAGAAAGCTAAGGTTTTAAAGGCTCATGGTGAGGTTGTGACCAATAAGGAGGTTAGTGATGAGGAGGAGATGTCGCCATTTGAGGATGCTAATGATGACTATGTTAAGTATCTAGTTGATGTGAACCTCTTGAACACGCGGTCAACCAAGTAAATCAGGTTTGATAAGAGTGTGACACAAAGATAACTGTACCTAGGAGTGTGACACAAAGATAACTGTACCTAGGCACCAACACTAATAGAAATGAAAACCTCCACCTAATGATTATTGATTCGAGAACGAGAAGTATAAGGATTACGCCATGAAGTCAGTTGTTCTACGATAAGTCATTTTTCAGTTCTTTAGAGAGTCACGGAAGGGAGAGTATTTCACCAACACACACAAAGTGAGGCAAACTAGAAGTTTTATTAGTATGAATTGTCTAACTTACATGTCTAGTCATACTTTTATTTATACCGATTCTAGACTGAAACAAACCCTAATGGACCACTTATGTGGACTTATATAATACCCCCTTACAATTAAACCTAAATAATATAAATAAACCCTAAACTAAGAAGAAACTAATAATAACAATAATAAATCTGTATTTACTATCCTAAATATGATAGGATCAGATTTGCTGCCCTTTAGAAGTCTCATATGAGCTAGGAGAATCAAATCTAAAGTTGCCCTTTTTTTAGTTTCTTAACTGATTTGGAAACTTATTTAATGATAGATTCCTACTATATAATAAAGATAGAATAATTATTTCTATACACCATAAGGATTCCACATTAATATGGAGTCCATACCACACATGGAAACTATGTTGTTGCCCATTAAATATCATTGCAAGCCTAGGAAATTCTAAAAACCAGCTGCCACATCCTTGTAAGAAAAGAATCTTAGCCAAACTAGAAATCCACAAGTTAAAAGGAAGTAAATAACCAAATTCATACAACCTTTGTTGACCAGTATTGTGATATCTTTTTGAACTCCAATTGACCTGAAGTTTTAACCTAAGGTAGGACAACATGTCACAAGACTCCATGTAAAATTTCAGCCCGATTTAATGGTCGGATTGAGAATTATGACTATTGCCGTGAAACTGGACAGTTGCACATTTTACATCAGAATCTGAATCTGAATCTGATTGTGATTTCATTGCCCGGATCAAATCATTCTCTCTCTTCAAGATGAATCATCCTCGAATCATTAATAGGGAAGAGGGACAAATTTTTAGACTCGTTTTAAAGCTTTTGGAGTTCTTTTCTTGCTAACAATCGTCGCCAACAATTTTTGATGAAGGTAATAGCCCTTCTCTTTCGTCTATTATCATTGCAGTGTTTTTGCTCCTCTCTTTCTAAAGCTTGTTGGGCATCGAATAATGCTGTTAACACATCAAGTTCTTGTTGTATCTTCCCTAGAATACGAGATAGACTCTTGGTGTTTTTTTTAGAACACTAAACTCTTTTTTCTCTCCTTTTGATACCACCTCTCCTTTTGAATCCGCCTTTTCTTTTGCCATAATACCTTATCAGAATACATGAAATCCTAATTGTAATACTCCATTTGCATTTTTTTTTTGATATCATAACATAACACAAAAGCTAATAATGACAGCAAAGAAAGTAAGAATACACCGTGGATTGAAAACTTACTCAAAATTACATGGACTTTCTATTAACGAACGTAACAAACCCCTTTCGACCCAAAACAACCCTAAACCAAACGACTTTCAAATGGTCATAAATTTGATATTTAGAGCGAATTCATGCCAAAAAACCATAATATCAAGTTTGATTTAATTCTGAATTGATTTGATATATGGACGAAAAACTGACGCGAATCAGCCATTTTAAAACCTGAATTTGAAACCTAAACCAAACGATATACATATAAAACATATGATGTTGTGCCTATGCATGCTAGTCATTTGTTATTGGGTAGGCCTTGACAATATGATTGGAAAGTTTTGCATGAAGTGATAAGAACCAGTTCAACACCAAGCTTAATCATGCTAAAGACCCGTTGGAGGTGCTAAATGGGTCAATTACAGAGCTAGGGTAAAAAAGCTTAAAGAGGCATTAAATGGGTATTCAGAACATATGGAGCAAGATGGACCTAGAGGAGCTTGGGACGCCTATGGAGCTTGCAAGACAACCTCTAATTCATCTAATACAAGTCCAAGAAGAGCCCGATTTGTGTGGATCAAAGGCTTACCAGATCTGATTTCCTAAGCTAGGAAAAATTAATTAATGATTCTCCTAGTTTAGAAAGGAAAATAAATTGGCAAGTATAAAAGAGGAAGATTTTCTTCATTAATTGTCCATGCAAAAGAAAAAAACCAAGAACAATAAGGCAAGAAGACTTCAGAATTAATTCCACATTCAGATCAGATTTTCTATTCTATTTGGGACTCCTTAGGGGTGACAAATCTGATTCTAGCATATATAGGATATTAATTTCAAATTTTTATTATTTCTTCTTAGACTTTGGTTTATTATTACTTATTTGGGTCAATTGTAAGTGGGCCTCATATAATTCCACCTAAAGGGGGATCCATTAGAGTTTGTTTCAGTCTAGAGTCAGTATAAATAAAGGCATAACCAGACATGTAAGTTAGACAATTCAGATTAATAAAACTTCTTATTTGCTGCTCTTGTTATGTGCTGGTGGGATAATCTCCATTCCTTAGTTCTCTAAAAAACTGAAAACCAACTTATCAAAGAACAACCGACTTCGTGGCGTCATCCTTATACTTTTTGTTCGCGAATCAATATTCGTTGAGTGGGGGTTTCTGTCTCCAATAGTGTTGATGCCTAGGTACAAGTTATCTTAGTGTCACACTCCTATCAAACTAGATTTACTTGGCTTTTTGGGAATTTAGTGTCTTTGCGTGTGGGTTGCTTGACTGCGTGTTCAAAAAGTTTTATTAATCTGAAATGTCTAACTTAGATGTCTGGTGATGCCTTTATTTATACTAACTATAGACTTAAATAAACTCTAATGGACCCTCCTTAGGTGGACTTATATGAAGTCCACTTACAATTGACCCAAATAAGTAATAATAACCCAAAGACAAAAAAGAAAATAATAAAAAATAATAAAAATCCAAAAATTACCATCCTAAAAATGCTAGAATCAGATTTGTCACCTTTAAGAAGTTCTAAATAAAATAGAAAATCTGATCTGAAGGTTGAATTAATTCTGAAGTCTTCTTTCCTTGCCACCATCTCTTGGCATGGCAAGAGTTTCGTCAATTTTTCTCGTAAACTGAGTTTTGCGGCTACAGTGTATCATGTATGGCAAGAACGGAATGCAAGGATCTTTGCTGGAATGTCTAGAACTTCG
>Ga0325411_1009494_pt1 | contig 10385 bp, 3 predicted proteins | sample PopdelMetagenome_13_FD_206181 | JGI IMG/M metagenome (GOLD analysis project Ga0325411, IMG submission 206181) | Populus deltoides microbial communities from Bellville, Georgia, United States - Xylem-PdIQD-R4 | ecosystem: Host-associated > Plants > Phyllosphere > Stem > Wood/Secondary xylem...
TACTGGGTTCTTTTGTTTTTCATTTAACAATTGTAGTTTGATTTTGTAAAATTGACATTTGATAAATTATGAAACGGTATTTGGAAACCATGAAGATCAAAATTGAATTAAAAATATTAAATGAATTTAAGTGCTAAGAGATGAAATTGAAAAAACAAATCAATTTTAATAGACATTAAAAACAAAACAAATATCAATAGAAAAAATGAGAACAAATTAATATGACACATTTAATTTTTGAAAAAAATAGGTGTAAATCCCAGGGTGAGGATAGAGAAAAGAGAAAAGAAAAGAAAAATAATTCAGCGAAGCCTACATTGTATGTATTCCACCGATGCATGCCCCAACGCCACCATGAAACGTGGTGTTCGGCCATCGGGTAACACCTTATGCACAATTCAAAGATGGCAAGGCTATCCACACACTGACACATGTATCGCACATACCAATAATTTTTTGTTTTTAATTATATTATATATTTATTAAAATATTAAATTATTCCTCAATCAACTTAATTATAATTAAAAACCAATATAAAAATACAAAAAAGCCTTTGAGCACCAATTTTTAAAAATATGCTTTGAATGATAACTTAGTACTATCATTGTATTTTTAAAATGGTAAAGATTAATCTATGTATAATTAATTTGGTAATGACTAATGGATCTGGAAAAATACTGCATTACTCCTAGTAGCTAATTTAATGACTTTTTTTATGGGAAATGTGAAAGCGTTGTTACGCTACAGTAATTCATAGTATTACGAGTCTATATTTATGTACATTGATACACTAGTGTTTGGCAATGTGGTTGGAAAGTGTTTTTTAAAAATTTTATTTTTTTTTAAAATTAATATATTTTTGATGTTTTCAGATTATTTTGATGTGTTGATATCAAAAATGATTTTAAAAAAATAAAAAAATATTATTTAATATGTTTTGAAATGAAAAATACTTTGAAAAATAGCTGCTACTACACTCCCAGATACCTAGTTTCTTAGTTTTTTGTTATTTTAGTGTTATGTTTGCTACGAGGTTAATGGAGAGATAAATTTACTTTTTTTAATTTAAATTTGTATGGTATAAATTTTGGAAAAGGGGAACTTTTAAGGACGTACTAATTACTTCCCAAACCCTCTTTGTGGAAAGTAATATCTACCCTCCAAAGCAATATTATTATTATTATTATTTATCTCACCTCCTTTTCTGTCTCAAAAATCATATCAAATAATTTTTTTATTACTCACAACTTGACTATTTCGACTACCATTTTACCCTCAATTTATCAATAAACCATACATATTTAAAAGAAATTAAGGCAATTTAGTCACGCCTTCCTTCGGCAGGTCAATAGTTTAATGCTGATGTCTTTTAGTCACATTTCATTTAATTATTCAAGCACAAAAAAATTGCAGGTTAGCCTCACCGACACATGACACTACTAAATAAAAGAATAATTAATTTTAGAAAGTTATATAAAAACCTAACATAAAGAAATATTTTCATTGAATATTTAAGAGCAATTAAAGAAAACATTATGCACATTTGATTTGTCTATTTTTTTTATAAATTATTTGATAATATTATCATAAAAATCTCATATTTTATTTGAAAACTAATTTTTTAATCATTTTTTTTATTAATGCTCATTCAAGGCTAAAGAAGGAAATTGATCTTCCCAGTAGGAAGCAAAATATAAATATATGTGCAAATATTTTATCTTAATTGTTCTTCTCATTTTATTGTTATTTTTTTATTTTGATGGAGCAATGATTATTTTAATTAAAAAATAAAATAAATATCTATCAGAATTCAAGTGATTTAAATTAATCAAGGTAAAAAATGAATTTCTTTAGTCAAAACTTCATTTCTCACATTCATTGTCTTTTTCTCTCTCCAAAATTTGGAGGGAACATAATTCTTTTATCAAAAGTATGGCTATTCAAATAAAAAATTATTATAACATGTAAAGAAGTTATAAAGAAAAAAATAAAAATAATATTTCAATTATTTTCATGTGAATATATATAAAATATTAATATAAAAATTGAGAATAATAACAATGATATATATATATATATTATTCTCATTAAATATTTATGCCATATTTTTTAAAAAACTTGTGCACATTAGTTTCCTATGTAATCATAAAAATAGTAAAAACCAACATTACAATAAATGCTAACATATAATTTTAAAACATATAATAGTTTATTTTAAAAAAATTATTGTAATTAATTATCTATATAGTATAATTTGAAGATATAAATAATTTTTTTAAAAAAAATAAAAATGAGGACATGGAGAATCTAAAAACAAAGAGTCATATCGAGTTGTTCATTTCTTGTCAATTATATTATTATTTTTTAATTTTATCATTAGATGTTTTTAACCAGTCTATCATGTTACTTTAAAAACAATTAAGTCGATTAGATCAAGTTAATATAATTTTTACATTGTTTCATTCAAAATACATGCTAGAAGCTGAATTGAAAGCTTTTTATATTAGTTTTATTATTTTTTTAATTTTATTCTTATAATGTTTTAGCAGTTGATGTCTATGAACTAACCAAATCAACCGGTTCATTTTATTATAAAATAACTCTTATATATATATATATATATATTAATTTAAAACCAGGAAAGAAAAGAAGTTAATAAAAAAAAAATTAAAATTGATTCGTTGCGTGGAATTTAATAAAAGTATTAATATTGCTTTACAGCTGTAAGCTAGTAAAGCAATATTTAAAACAGTTAAATAGAAAGACAAAAACAGACATGCGTCCCGATTCCACACCCTTGTCGAGGGAATAGTTTTATTACAAGGTGCCCATTGCAGTCCACTTGTAACGTGCAGTGCCTCGAGAATCTAAAGTTTACAGGATATTAAATATTTAAAAAGGAGGGAAAAAAACAATACTTTTTAAATTATTGCTATATTTTAATATTAAAAGCATCATTTAATTAATTGAAAGTTAAAAAAAAAAAAAAAGGTGAAAGCTAAGATTAGATCAATAAATACGAGACATAAGCAAGTTGTATCATCATAATGTTAGCTGGCGTAATGTCGGAGAACTTTATTAACTTAAAAAAAAGGTTTTTTTTTTATTTATTATCATCATAATAAATAAATTCACTGTAATAAAATCCATATAAATTAATGTATAAATTATCAAAAATTAAAAAGAAGAAGAGAGAAGCATCGAAGATAACGGAGCTAACCCCGATTCAGTGGTTCTTACAATTCCATGCAATCACAATTAAATAGAAAATAAAAACTCAAATAATACAACCACCCAACCCAAGCCGCCACTTCTCCTTAACAAAATTTCTCCCACAGACCCTTCCCTCCCAATATGACTTGCTTTGTTCCTCTATATATGGGCCAGGCACCACCATGCTAGAAATTCACAGCCCTCCCTTTTCTTCTCCATGCTTGTAGCCAAAATGACCCAAGATAAGCGAAGCTTGACTGGAATATCAGATTCTGGCAAGCACATTTCTATCTTCAAGAAAAACAAGAAACTCTTCTTAGTTATTCTTGCTTCTTTGTTACTGGTTACCACTATAATTGCCATTGTCACTGGTGTAAATTCACACAAGAGCAGCAAAAATGAAGGTACTCATGCCATTCTCAAATCCTCATGCAGCTCCACTTTGTATCCTGAATTGTGCTACTCAGCTGTTGCCACTGTCCCTGGAGCCACCAGCAATTTAGCTAGCCAAAAGGATGTCATTGAACTTTCCATAAACCTCACTACCAAAGCTGTTCAACACAATTTCTTCACCGTAGAAAAGCTCATAGCCACCAAGAAACTCACCAAACGAGAAAAGACTGCTCTCCATGATTGTTTGGAGATTATTGACGAGACTCTTGACGAGTTACACGAGGCTTTGGTGGATCTAAATGAGTACCCAAAGAACAAATCTCTTAAAAAACATGCAGATGACCTCAAAACCCTGTTGAGCTCTGCCATAACCAACCAAGAAACATGCTTGGATGGTTTCTCTCATGATGAAGCAGATAAAAAGGTACGCAAAGCTTTGTTGAAGGGCCAAATTCATGTTGAAAAGATGTGCAGTAATGTATTGGCAATGATCAAGAATATGACAGACACAGACGTTGCAAATGAGCTCAAGACCACAAACAGGAAGCTCATGCAGGAAAAAGAAGGAAATGAAAGTGAGTGGCCGGAGTGGATGTCAGTAGCAGACAGGAGGCTGTTGCAATCATCATCAGTGACTCCAGATGTGGTGGTGGCGGCTGATGGAAGTGGGAATTACAAGACAGTATCAGCTGCAGTTGCTGCAGCACCAAAGAAAAGCAGCAAAAGGTACATAATTCGTATCAAGGCAGGTGTTTACAGGGAAAATGTGGATGTACCAAAGGATAAGACAAACATAATGTTTATGGGAGATGGAAGAAAAACAACTATCATTACAGCAAGTAGGAATGTGGTTGATGGTAGCACAACCTTCAACTCTGCTACAGTTGGTGAGTCCAATATCTTACCCTCTTCCTTTAGCAACCTTTTCTACCTCCCTGTTTATTAATTTCCTTACTTTTATTGCATCTTTTTCGATGAAATGTTACATATCGATGGGGTCCATTGTTGCTAAAGTTAGGAAAAGAACGAGCATTTTATTGTCTATGCAGATTTGATTGCGAGCATGCATGTGTATTTACTTTCACATATGCTTTTTTTTTTAAAAAAAAAAATCCCACAAAGTTATACAAATAAAAATTAAAAATTACAAAAGGATTAGTTTTTCCATAATTCATCAAATGTTAATTTGTAATTATTCTCTTCTTCTTTTATTAAAAAAAGCCTGTATATAACCTACAAGTTAACCTCTTCAGCTTATCTTTTGAAAAAAACAAGCATTTCCACAGATCCCTTCGCACATGCTTGTGCAATCACACTAGAAAAAGATAGAAACAAAATGGGAAAGAGAAGAAAAGTAGTCCTTACTTCAAATCAATCGTAGATATGTCCAGAACTTCATAGAAATCAAACCCAAATTGTAGCTCAGGTGTCGTTTTCTATCCTCTTTTTTAAATTATCCAATAGTGCTTTGCAGCTTTTGCATTCATTAATTTCTAGTAGCTAGCTAGGTACGTACCCAGCAAGTTGGCTCTTGGGATTTTTACTTTTCTCCATACGATAACTTGGCTAGTCCTTTTTGGTGGTCCTGTTTGATACTTGCGTGATGCTTCCATATCTTGTCACATGTGTCCTTCAATCTTGACTCGCTAAAAACACTCATTTTGTCTGTTTATGGAGTGAGAGGATTGCTAATCGGCAATTATTTCATATCACAAGTTATCTCCTTAATTGTTTTATTTGCTTTTGCATCATATCGCATGATTTAATGTCAAAAAAGCGCATGAAATTTATTTTCATCTTTTTGACGATTAGAAATTTTCCTGGTGGAGAAAGAGATCGTTATGTCTCGCCCACTTGAGTTCATTCAATTTGAAGATCAAGCTGTTAGAATCCCAGTATATACCCACCTACAAAACAATGTTTTCTAACCATTTTTTTCTTTTTCGAAAAAGATTTTATTATATTTATCAACTCATTCTACTTGAAGCTTCGAGCTGTCTTCATCATTTTCTTGTCGGACCTGTCTTTATTGGGCGTCAGTCCAATATGACCTTTATCAAGGCAATTGCAGTTTGTTAAAATTATGTATACACACGTCTTTCCTGGCATGGATTATCATTTTCGGACAAAAATAATTAGAAACTGATTCTATATTTCACTTCATTCATTCTCGTAGCTGCGGATGCCAAAAAACTATAAATATTAATAGAGTTAGACATTAATTAAAGTGGGTCTAGTTAGATGAGAAGGTTTGAAATTGAATCCCATAATTAGTTTTGTGCCCCCCCGACTGATAGAACTTGTCTGGCATGGCATGCACGTGTATTTTATTTAATATTTATTAATTTATTTAGTTGAAAATGTGGCAAGTTTTTAAGCAGTGTAACTGTGTTTTTTAAAATTTTAATTTTTTTATTTAAAATTAATTTTTTTATTTTAAAATTATTTTGATGTGTTGATATTAAAAATAATTTTTTTAAAATAAAAAATTATTATTTTAATATATTTTTAAATAAAAAATATTTTAAACACCCCGCAATCACCATAACGTCGATGAATGCACGGTAATAAAGATGAATAATTAAGTAGTTAAACATTAGTTTCTTTTAACCGTTGGCGTCTTTCCATTAATCATATTAATAGAAGAGAAACATGAGCGTGTAGGACTTTCCTATTTGAATCGATCAGATATGCCTGGCATGCTTTATCTTGTCTCCATCTCTTTTTATATTTAGAAGAGAAACATTGTAGCTGGGATGATAACCCCTTTTTTCCTTGTAACATTGCAGCTGCTGTGGGTCAAGGATTCCTAGCCCGAGGCATAACTTTCCAAAACACAGCTGGTCCCTCGAAGCACCAAGCCGTGGCGCTAAGGGTCGGGTCTGACCTTTCAGCGTTTTACGATTGTGACATGCTAGCTTACCAAGACACCCTCTACGTCCATTCAAATCGTCAATTTTTCATTAACTGCCTCGTAGCAGGCACGGTTGACTTCATTTTTGGCAATGCTGCGGTTGTTTTACAAGATTGTGACATCCATGCTCGCCGTCCCAACTCAGGTCAAAAGAATATGGTCACAGCCCAAGGCCGGACGGACCCTAATCAAAACACTGGCATTGTGATTCAAAAGAGCAGGATTGGCGCCACCTCTGATTTACAGCCTGTTAAGAGCAGTTTCCCGACGTATCTTGGTAGACCCTGGAAGGAGTACTCGAGGACTGTCATCATGCAATCATCCATAACCGATGTAATACAACCAGCCGGGTGGTTCGAATGGAGTGGAAGTTTTGCACTGAACACGTTATATTATGCAGAGTATCAGAACTCGGGGGCTGGTGCTGGGACCTCTAGAAGGGTAACCTGGAAAGGATACAGAGTGATTACAAGTGCAACGGAGGCTCAAAGATTCACTCCTGGCAATTTCATTGCTGGCAGTAGCTGGTTGAGGTCGACTACTTTCCCTTTCTCCCTTGGCTTGTAAACTATAAGTGTTCTTCATGGTATAACACGATATATATTTCACCTGTACTGTTAGTAATGGTGAGTGAGTGTCTTGTGCAGCCCATGTATGGTTCGGCTTCAATTAACGAAGCAAAACTCAATAAGAGGACGTGTTCTCAGATGCATCTTGTTGTGGAGAAACCAATCACACACTTTGCTCTATAAAAATGAAAGTATCGACATGAACTGTCAATATATAGACCGATTTGTTTAAGCAATTCTTATTATTGATTAGTATTGATCATGGAACTTCATCCATCAGTGATCCGATGGTGAAATAAATTGTTTTCGTAAGAAAATTAAATAAATATTTATTATGACAAAGAACTGAATCTATAATGTGGATGTAGCAGCCAATCAGAATGATTGCGTTATCTTAATATATCGAACCGAGTCGAAAAACACCGAATTGGTCATTTTTTAAACATTTAGAAACCAGTAGAACAAAACCAACCCCAAGTTCTGTCAACATCAAATTTGAACCCAATCGATAGCTGCTGCCACTGAAGCTCAAAGCTCAACTCCTCACCTCGTAATTTCATATCCTCCACCAATTGTAGTGAAGGATGACCACTAGGGCAGCATACAGCTAAGCTCAAAAGATCGTTGCTTCAATAAAGACCATAGTGTCTATGTCAAGGTGCGAAGATTCGTGATGATCTTTTCCATCAACTAGGCTTAACTATATCCATCAAAACTTGGATGCTTCCTCTACGCCTATCAATGCACTTCACCAATACATCATCCTCATTTCTCAATTTGTCTTGAAATAGGGACGTTTGGAGCCATCAGGCACGTATTCAAGTTACTGCAGTGATTAATGCCCAGCTTCGTTATACATGTGTGCATGCGTCATCATCGATTGTGAAGAAAAGCTTTGAAAGTTATGAAAAGCTAAAATCATATTAATCTGAAGTTGTTAAAAAAATATAAAAAATTTAAATTTTTTAAAAATGCTTTTGAAATGCTATCAACAAATAGGCTGGATCAGGTTGTTTCTTTTTATATTTTAAAAGTGTTTTTAAAAAGATTTAATTTTTTTTATTAACTTTAAATTAATATGTTTTTAGTGTTTTTAAATTATTTTAATGTACTGATTTTAAAAATAATTTTTAAAAAATAAAAAAAAATTATTAATATATATTTTAGCATAAAAAATTATTTAAAAAATAACCATAATTATACTTAAAAATAAGAAGAAGAAGAAGAAGCAGCAGCTGTATTGCTCGTGTGATTTCAAAAATGCATTCCTCCACAGGCAGTGGACTTCCTTTGCACAGCTCTCACATGATAATGGTACTCACAACGGTCAAGACAAACAAAGCAAGCAATCACTGTGTGCGCGTGTGAAATTAGAGAGTGACGAAGGAAGCGATTGCAACGCGGTTTAATCCGAGTTTTTAAAAAAATAATTTTTTTTATTAAAATTTAATATAATTTATATATTTTGAATCGTTTTGATATACTATATTAAAAATAATTTTAAAAAAATAAAAAAATATCATTGACATGCATTTTGACACGAAAAATTATTTAAAAAACACCCGCAATTATATTGCAAAACACACTCAAAGCTTAAATTTCACAAGGTTCGTTTTCATAGTGTTAAATTAATCAGATTTATATCTTATAAAATATCATAAGTTGAATCGAATATTATAATTATGGTCAAAACACTGCCCACACTATATCCACGACATAATCTTAATTATTAATTGTATCATGTACCCCGATTTTTTTTTTTATTTTTTTTAACTATAATTGTTTGAATCAATTTACACACGAATATTCGACTAATTTTTTAAAATGTTGAAGTTAATGATTAAATAATTTTTTAATAATTTTGAATTTTATGATATTTAAATTAATAATTTTTAAAAAAATTTTAAAATTTAACGAGTTGAGTTTAAATCCCATTTTCAAGGGAGTGACTTTTGGGTCTTACATCTCATTTTTTTCATAACTCTATCTTCAAGCTTCACGTCGCGTTTTTTGTATGTTATATTCTCCTCCTCCGCGCGGGGAGTGTTTTCTTTTTAGTCCTTGAATGGACCCTTTTGGGAAATAATATTTATTGAAATTATTAGGATTTAAAATTTACATGTCAACATGGCTTAAATTTCCAGGCCTGTCTTCATTAAATACACGATTGGTTCTTGGGGTTTGGGATTTTATCATAATTATCTTCATGATTTCGATTTCGATTCTATTTAATTTTATATACATCAAGAGGAATTACAAGTGTAAATGCAACAATGATCAAACCAAAACATAGCAACAACTATAATAAAAAATCAAACTATTTTTATGATCCCATTCCCATTATCTTGTGAATAATTTTCAAGCCTATCATCAATCACGCGCAAAGAGCACAATTCTCGAGAGCAGAGTGAAGACTATTTGATACGGGAGCCAAAACTAATATATCAAAGTATAATTTTTTACATGTAAAGAAATTGATATATAAAAGCAAATCTAATATAAATAATGGGATTATTGGTTTCTAAAAAAAAAAACTTACATTAAATTAAAATTGAGTATGTGCTCTTCAAAGAACTCAATTTGGCTAAAATGATCGTGTGTATATGGGACCTTATGATAATAAGGTACATGTGAAAATTGATAATTTTAACAGTTTTGCTAAAAACAAAACGTAAAAAAATTCAAGCATAATCAAAACAAACTCATAAAATATATCTATTTAATTAGAAAAACAGCATTCACTTTAACAAGAAATAAAAAAACTGGTAAAACTAGTAAATCTATAAATAAAAAAGAAAAAATAGCAGAATTTTATATATATATAAATCTCATTAAATTCTTAACAAATATATATAAAAAAAAGATTATAAATTTGGGATATAAATTACTTTATTTTAATAAACAATGAATTAATTGACAGTTTTATTTTAACTTTTCCGTATTACTTTGTATTATTATATTTTTTGGTTAAGACTCTAGAGAAGAAAGACAGAGAAACAATAAAAAGAATTATTAAATAAAAAAAATATTTTTTTTTCCATTTATAAGAAGAGATAATTTAAAATTTAAAGATAAATAGTAAAATAATAATATATTATTAAAAAAACTCATTACTTGTTATATTTAAATACTATAAAAAAATTTTTTAAATATTTTGCAGGGGTGTTTTGCAGGGGCCCGCCCCTGCTTGCCACCCCTCGGTTCCGCCTCTTACAATTCTGATCACTTTAGCCTTCGTAAAACGACAACTTATCGCTTCAAGTCTTCCTTCCATACACCTGTGATATTACGAGCCA
>Ga0325411_1009499_pt1 | contig 10379 bp, 8 predicted proteins | sample PopdelMetagenome_13_FD_206181 | JGI IMG/M metagenome (GOLD analysis project Ga0325411, IMG submission 206181) | Populus deltoides microbial communities from Bellville, Georgia, United States - Xylem-PdIQD-R4 | ecosystem: Host-associated > Plants > Phyllosphere > Stem > Wood/Secondary xylem...
ATAAGAGGTATTCAGGAGTTAGCTGGGATCCAACTGTGGGTACATCTCCCACTCCATGTTCAAGAGGAGGAGGATTAAACCGCCATAGCTTCAAAAGAAGAGCAAATGCATTCAAAAACACAGCATGGGCAGAGATCTCGTCTCCTGTGGGCAGAGTCCAAGAGACATCAGGCATGCATGAACCGAAAACCTCACAGATAGGCATCAATGAGCATGCAAGAAACCTCACAGATAGGCATCAATGATCAATGCACATGGTAGGGCTTCACAGACAAACTTGGTCTCAATTTCCACTGCTTCACCAACAATATGATGAACTTTTTGCCAATGAAGTTGCTTCTGCAACAAACTGTAAACAACAAAAACATACATGTTTCCAGTAAATGCTCTACCCATTGTATTAACAACACCAGAAGATCTGTACATCTAGCTATGGCTCAATTATTGAGGTCAACAATTAAAACAATACTAGAAAAAAGTGAGAGAAAAATCTCCACCTATAAAAGAAGGCAAGCAAAGTCACAATGCAGCCCCTAATCTCTAGATATTAGTTCGTTCGAGAATGTCAAAACTGGCATCAAGCCTCTCTTTAAGCCAGAAAATGGTGCAGAAGCTGAGACCAACAATATACAGACATCGTATATATCTTAATATGCAATATGAATTCCATCAGAGAGAGAAAAAAAGAAAAAGAAAAAAGAAAGAACGATCAAATATCACACAAAACATATAACACTCTTGTTGTAAAATTTAAAAAAATAATACCTTCCAGAGAAAAAGACTCCTTCAATACAAGAAAAAGCAACCAGTCTCTCTCCAAAAAGTGTGGAATTGAAAATGGAGAAGAATGAGAAATTATTATTGGAGGCATGTGTTCCAACAGGAACACAGGCTTAGACGTACTTTTAATCCTCTTAGTGGAGTTTTTATGTATTGTTAATTTCAAAAGCGTCAAAGAAGAATGATTTATACCTCATGTATCCAATCCAATGCCCACTTAGCTTTCTAGCCACACACAAGGAATGTTTTCAATAGCATTGAACAACCTATGCTTCTCCTTGGAGTCCTTGATTGATATCTCCAGAAGCAAACTATACATCTTTGAAAGTGAGAAGCAGAAATTTTCCAAATCACACTTTGAATTATGGGTCTAAGTAGGTTTTGTTGGATTTTTAGCTGTGGTAGGTTTAAACTTAATTCTATATTAAAATTGAATCTGAAACATAATTATTATTTTCAGTAGCGGTTTTAAATAACCGCTAATAAAATTAAAGGTCTAGTGATTATTGACAACCGCTATTATCATTAATAATTATTAATAAAATTATATTTTTTAATAATTATTGAGTTAAAATTATATTATGTTAAAAATACTTTTCTTTTCTATGCTGTAATTTTTATCAAACTATGCGAGTTCGGTAAAGTACCTTGGATTTCAGGAAAACGTTGTCGTTTGAAGTAAAAAACCTAGTCTTTCCAGCCCAAAAAACTAAATAATTCAGTTTATAAGAAATGGATGGTTACACTCGTTTCCTTTGTTTTAATTTTTGTATTTTGATAGCAACGAACATGGGGTGCCAATGATGCGACGCTGTTAACGACACTCCTTTTTTTTTTTTTTTACAAACAAATAAAAATGAACGAGGTTATTTCTGTGCTAGGATAAAACAAAATTAAATATAAAAAATTATAAGTATATTATTTGTTATTTCACAAGTATTTATCATCAAATCAAATTATAGATTGAATGATGTTGCTTATAATCGGATCCTTGAATGGAAAAATAAAAACATGTTACTTGAAGAAAATAAGCTGAAAAATAACTTCTGTACTACAAAATCTATAATGAAACTTTTTGGCCTAAAATATCAAAAAAATTAATATATGTCTAAACTTTTGCATGTTGTACTCTGACAAATATGCAAATTTTAACGAGTGCGAAACCTACCAACATGCTCAATATAAACCTAATAATGAATATTAAGTTACTCAATCTACTAAATTAAAAAATCCAAATTTTTATATCACAATGAATACTTATGTTAATGAGTTAAATATAATAATGAGTACCAGTAGACATAAAAAAGTGGATGAAGATGATGAGATCGATTTTGAATTCAATGAAAAAAATGATGTTGGACATGATGATTAAAAAAATGAAGAGGAAGATTTTGATTAAAAGGTGTTGAGTTAATTTAAATGTGATATTTTATTGTATAATAAAATTATAATTGTGTAAGCTATTTGTTGGTACTTTATAATGCGTTATATTTATATTTTCTAGATGATGTTTTATGTTTTTTAAAGGAGATGTATAAGTATTTATATATGCTTTTTTTAAGTTTAATTTAGTTTTTAATAGGTAAAGATACTCTCTTTTTTTTTCAAGTTGAAGAAATATCTTTCTATATTTTTTTAAGATATATTTTTTGAAAAGAATTTCTTTTCATATTAGTCTTGTGATTATTAGTTTTTGTAAAAAAATAAAAAATCAGACTTGAATTGCGGTTTCAAAGGTCTACATATTATCTGCTATGCATGTAATTCCATGCATGAATCAAATATATTGTAAAATGAACTCGAAGATCTAGAACAATGTTTATATTGATAGCCATTTGAGACTTACTTGATTATTAATTTCAAGGTTCATGGATAATTAATCGAGATGCGTGCAAGTTGATCCGGACACCTCACATGAATTTAAAAAAAAATTCAATTGATACAGTTACATTATAGTTTTATTCTTTTAATTACAACTATACAATATTTTTATATAACATGAAAATGACCCCATAGGAAATGCTATAAGTCGTTGTGAGTGACCAATGAAAATGCTAACGATAGGGAAGATGCAAAAAAAAATATTCTGATAATTAAATAATATTTTGAGTGATAAGTGGGCAGCATCACAGCCAATAACTTTATATTATATCTGCACATTCCTTGAATCTTGCCCTCAACTTCTCGCTCACTCTCGTCAGAATATTTCTGCTGTTCTCTGTTCCTTTGTCGAGTCAAGAAATAAAATGTTAGGACCTCCGTGCTGTGCAAACCCATTACAATTACAAAAAACAAAAAAAAAATCAATATATGAAAAGTCTACGACAGTGAAATCATTATTTTATCCTCTTCAATAAAATTATTTAACTAGTTACTAGAGATAAAATAATTTTTTTCATGAAGTTTATTTTTTTTTATCATACTAATTAATGATATATCAGTTTTTTTTTATATTTTAAAAGTATAATAAAATAATTTAAATACCTTTTAAAAAATAAAATTAGGGTCCTAGGTTTTTTTTGGTCTTTTAATGCTTAAATTGCACATCAAGTCACTACATTGCCCTTACAAGAAAGAAAAATTGGTGTCCAAGGACATGTTTAGTTTTTCGTAATGTTTTCTTAGTTATAATCAATTTAAATAAGAAGTAAATCAGTTTTTTAACAAGTATAAATAAAATTTAAAAAAAATAAGTGGTTGGTGCTTTCTACGCTTGAGCTAGTTAGTGGGAGGCGCTCGTGTTTTTGGGCAACACGTGTGGCGCCTCTTGGTGGTAAAACACTGTCTTTCAAGACGGCATTGAAAGTGTCACATTGTTCTCTTCCTGGTGGTCAAACACATGTGCACAAAAGAGTAACAATTGAACATTGGTAAACTTTTTTTTCTTTTCCTCCCTCTTTTTCTCTTCTATTTCCTTGGATTTCATGACAACCCTTTCAAAAATCAACTGTGTTATGTTTGTTTATATTTGTATCAATTTTAGTTTTTAAAATTTTGATTGCTATTTGTTTTGTTTTTAAAGTTTTTTAAAGTTGATTTTTTTTTAATTTCATCCCTCAACATTTTATTTCATTGATTTTTTTTATCCAATTTGATTCACATTCTTTTGATTGCTATTTTTTTTATCTATTTTATTTTTTGATTATGTCCCTCATTATTTTCTTTCATTTAGTGTATACCAGATTTGGTCCTAATTGTTTTGATTGCTTATATTTTTAATTTTTGATGATTAGAAATTTTGCTTCTTTTTAATATTAATTTGGTTGAAAATTTAGCTTTGTAATTTTATTTTATTTTAGAACATTGTGGATTGTTGCAGTGTTTCCCCACATGGTTTTTTTTGTTTTTTTATTATGATTTTTTCCAAAATTATCTTTGTCGATTTTATTTTTTTAATATTGAGTTGGTTGAGAATTACAATTACAATTACAATAAAGCTAAATCATGTTGGGAAAGCACTGTAGCTTTCCTCAAAAAACACTGTGGATTGCTACAATGTTTCCCTACATTGTTTTTTTTAATCATAATTTTTTGTAAAATTATCTTTGTCAATTTTATTAGGGAAAACATTATAGCTTTTCTCACAAAATAGTGGATTGCTACAGTATTTTCCCTCATGGGTTTTTTGTTTTTTTCAAAATTGTCTTTGTCGATTTTTTTTTAATATTGAGCTGGTAAAGAGTTTAGCTTTGTAATTTTTTTTCTTTTTATTAACAGAAAAGCTAAATCATATGGGAAAAGTAATGTCTCTTTCCTCGCAAAATACTGTGGATTGATATAAACTATTCTATTCAATCTCTAAGTTTTTGATCATCAACGTAATTTTTTTCTGTCATAGAATATTCATTGCATTAGATCTTCAGTTTTTATTACTTATTTAATGCTGATTTATAATTATAACACTGTCAAATATATTTGTTTTATAAACTCATGGTATTGTGGGGCCATCTAGTTTGTTTCTAGATTGTTAATTGATTTTCAAATAAATTTTTTTGAAGTTTGCCATTTTTTCTCTATTTGACCAGGGTCATTATATAGGCTGATAAGAGAGGATGTACCCAATCTCTAAGAGAAGTTCCATGCACTCCTGCTACTCATTTTCATCACGTGGAGGTGGGTTCTCTCGTACGCTTCCAAAGAAAATGGGAACACACTCGGCTACTAATGTCTGTCAATGTCAATCAAAATTGTTAAAATCGCGTTTTAACTCGTAAAATCATATGATTTTATGAGTCAAAACATGCTTTACGTGTTGAATCGCTTGAAAAAATTGAAAATGGGTGAAATCGCAAAAATCGGATGAAATCGCACAAAATCGCGATTTCAGGACCGATTTTGCAATTGTGCCAAAATGATGCGCTGAAACAAAATCCCCCCCTGGTCCAGTTGTCAGGCGCCTATTGACTGTGGAAATGCACAGTCACGCAACTGTCTTCTCTTCGGTTAAGTCTTCACAAATCACAATTCACAAAATACTATTTCTATTTTTCAACCCAACAAATCCCTAATCGGCTAATCCCTAATCCCCTTATCTAATTAACCAACTGGGCACCGGCAAGTCGGCAACCACAAAGGCGGCGGCGATCTCTATTCTCCACAAAAGCGGTCACGATCCAGTCTTCACGCCTTCTCTTTCCTTAGTGCTCACGATTCAGTCTTCACGGCGACGATTTTAACAGCGATGATGATTTCCTCAACAGCTCATGGCTTCGAGCTTCCTCTTCAATCTTCATTAACAACGGCACACTGGCAACGATCTCCTGCAGCCGATCCAGTCTTCACGCCTTCTCTTTCCCATCTTCAACAGCAGCAGCCGTTCAGCCATCATCATCAACGGCTCTTCATCGTAAGTTCATTTTGCCTTCATCATCATCACTGCAGTAGTTGAATTTGCCCATGTAATAGATTTTTATTTTGCCCTGTTAACTGTTAGTCTGTTATCCATGTAATAGATTTTGATTTTGTCTGGTCCTGTAAATTGTATATGTATAATGTTGAATTGAATTGAATGGAATGGAATGGATGGACTGAATAGAAAATTGGATGGATTGAATAGTTCGGGTGAGAAAATTGTTGAATTGAATGTCACACTGTCACCGTATATATCTTGACTGAATTAATAGTATAAATCGGGTGAAAATTGGACTGAACACTGTTGAATTGGACTAAATTGAATGTCATTGCAGTATTATAGGACTGAATTAATTGGACTGAATTGAATTAAATTAATGGGGTGAAAATTGGACTGAAAAGCGTTGAATTGGACTGAATTTAATGTCATTTCAATATTACAGGACTGAATTAATTGGATTGAATTAATGGGGTGAAAATTGTTGAACTATGTATGAATTTTTAAAGGGCTTGAACTATATATGAATTTTTATTTGAAGTATGAATTTTTTGTTAATGTATTTTAAAATTCCTTACGATTTTACGATCCATTTTTACGATCCGAGTTTGTATTGTAGTTTCCGTGCCGTGTTAAAATCGTGATTTTAACAACCTTGATGTCAATCACGCCATGGAGTGTTAGCACTTAGCAGTGCGTTTGAAATTGTATTTTGTTTTAAATGTGATATATATATAAAAAATTAAATTAATATTTTTTTTATAAATTCAACATGTTAATACCAAAAATTAAAAAAAATATTTTGATATATTTTCAAATAAAAAATTATTTTTAAAAATATTTTGCATCATAATATTAAAGACACATAACACTTGCATGCATCAAAGTTATCTATTCCAATTTAAAGATTAATCTAAAAAAGGTCTAAATAATTAAATTATTAGGTCAAATAAATGAATCATTAAGTCATATCAATTATATGTTGTTTATTATTTTTTAAAAATATTTAAGGTGTTGACTCAATTGAATTTGGATTGAATTTGATTAAATTATAAATTCATAAATTTTAACTATTTAATATATTTTTTTGTTCCATTTAAAATTTTACTTGCATCAGGTCTTAAGTCATGATTTATAAATTAACTTGTTAGGCTAAGAGAGTATTTAGTATTGTTACCACATTATTGTCTTTAAAAGAATTTAAAATTTTTATTTTTTTGCTTTAATTTTTTTATTATTTTGATGTATTAATATTAACAATAAAATTGAAAAATAAAAAAAATATTATTTTAATAAAATTTTTAAATAAAAATACTTTAAAAAATAATAAATATCGTGATTTCGTATTAATTTAACAAGTATGGCTATTTGCATTTGTGGACAAGCGCGTGGAATAGACAATCTACAAGAATTATTCTTATATTTTATTTATCACTTGTTTGCATCGTGGAAAAGCGCGTGAAACCGACAATCTACAAAAACTAATTTATTTTATTCCTTTTCAATTTATTAATGACTTTGTATTGTGCCCATATTGTATTGGATTACTACAAGTATGCCATTCAGCGGTGAGTTTCTAATAAATTCATGAGATTATAAACTCACCAGCGTATATAATATAAGACTATGAGAGAGAGAAAAAAATATGAAATTTTATTTTTAAGTGAGAATAAAACTTTTATGCTCTTTCTTATTTATTTATTTATTTATTTATTATCAATGGATATCGATAGATGGTGATATTTCCTTAATTGAACCAAGCTAGCATACTCTGGGAAATTTACGACAATTGTCTCCAAAAGGATAAATAGGGCATAAGATCCAATTTCATACTTTAGTTAAATTAAAATAAAATAAAATTAAATGTATCGATATACTTTTCTATATTATCTAATTTCCTACTTATACCTTTCATTGAAAAAAAATTAATAAATTATAAACTTTAGCTTATTCCAATTCATACTCTATCTATTATTTGTTTTATTTTAATTAATATCATGCGAACAATGCGTGATAGTTTTAAAATTAACTGATAAAAATATTCATTTAAATAATAATAAAAACACCTATTTAGATAAAACAAAAAAAATAGCATATAGTAATTTCATTATATAACCAAGTTTATTGAAATTTGAATCTTTTCACAAACATATATTTGTTTTGTGTTCTATTGACTTCATGAATATTTTAATCAATTTATATTGAAATTAGTAAAATCATGAACATATGATCATCAATTTTATTGAAAATATTTGGAGAGAGCTATATTAAAGAATAAGATAAATTAATAATTACAATTAATTAATTTTTTTTTTATAAAATGGCATGATTTAAAAATAATGTAATATATAAATATGATGAACCAAGATTTTATCAATAATTATATATATCCCAAAAAATACATGATCAAGAAAAACACACGGCTATAATTTTCTTAAACTCTCGAGCGCAATGGGCTAGCACGCACCAACCCAAAATGCCCTCAATACAGCAATACTGGGCTTGACACAGTGACATGTACAGGCATCGCTGGGCCTCGCAGGTGCTGCTAGGCCTAACAGCTTTGCCTAGCGCTTTATCAGGCCAACAGGGTGGGTCTGACACGCATCTCCACGAGTGTTGAGCCCAATGCTTTTTGCCATTGCACCCCGGTTGTTGTCGAGCACTCCATGTTTACTTGGGTTCAACACGTGGCCGAATCCACTATACTCATGGATTCAAACATAATGTCTAAATCTAACATCACACCTCCATAAATTTTACATAAATTCTAGAGGAATTATTTCTTAATAAATAGACTTAATTAAACAAGTCTACATTCCATCAACATCATTAAGTGTATTAAAATCTGTTATGACCTATCATATCTCCATCTCTTAATTTGATAAAATAAGTGAAACACAGCTCACAATGTAAAATTGATTTATAAAAGTAGAATGATTCTTTAACTCCTTTATTCCAGTCAAAGGACGAGGTTCGGGGGCTATAAATACCTAATGAACCACCTAGGTAAGGGGTTCACAATCTCTCATTATCAATATTCTTAGCATACATATTTTTAGAGTATATCTCTCTAAAATATCATTGCACTTTTTCTATCTAAAAAGATATTTACTTAATCATCTAAAAGTCCCTAAACGTACAAAAAATAACATTTTACAGGTACAAGCCATCTTGGCTTACCAAGCATCAGGTATAAGTTATCAGCCACCTTAATTAGAAAGAATGAATTATATTGCTAGAACCAATAGAGTAACCAATTATGCAACACATAAATCTTACTCTTAAGCTACTTGAATTTTTTAAGACCTCATTAGTGGCACTATCTATAGGAAATGACCAAAAAACCATCAGTTTCTTTCTAAAACTTGCTTTTGATATTTTGATTTATTTAATTATATGTATGTATAAACTTTCTGATTTTCATTTAGAATTTTTTTAAATATAAAAACGTGTTGAAAAAGTTTGTGTATGAATTTTTTTATTGAGAAAAAAATATCTAACCCGCGGTAAAGCACGGGTTAAATATCTAGTATATAACTAAAATAAGTGCACATGCAATGATGAAATTTCATGGACTCCTGCTCTGTAGTCGGCAAAGGCCATTTCAAATCTCAAAATCTACTAGTAATTTCTGAGATGTATTTCTAGACTCTTGTGTGATTTAGCTAAAGAATATCTCCTCATCCATGCCTTTTTTAGATTTCTAACTTTTATTTTATTTATTCCAATTTTTTTCAATACTATTTTTTAATTTCAATTACGGATTGTTTGGGATTTTATTTTTCCTAATTTGTCTTGATTACGGACCATTTTTGTTTTAATTGTGGATAATCGAACCCTTGGTTAACTAGCTAATTGCTGCTAAATCATTGCTGATTTGGGATGAAGTTCCAGTCGCCCTTGAAATGGGATGAAATAAAAAGGATTGTAGCAGTGTTTCATGGTGTTTTCTTTTTTTCTTTTTTTATTTTTTTCCTTTGATTTTTATTTTGATTACTTGATTTTCCTTCTTCAATTGGATCCTTCCATATTGCAATGATTTGAGATTAATCTTGATAATTCGTTTTGGTTGCTTAGATATATGGATCTTGTGATGTTGAGAAAATATTTCAGCGCTTGGTTAATGCTCAATTTAATAAAATAAAATTTAGTTTCATTGATTTAAAATAATTAAAGCTTTGGTGATCAAATTTTAATTATAGACAAATGTTCAGCCCTTTTTCTTTTGCTAGACTAGGGACTAAATTGAACGGGTAAAGAAAAATATCTTGCCCTTTTTTTTGGGTCCTTCGATTTTCTTTTGATCGCTCAACTTTTTTTTAATTAGATTATTTTTTATTGAGTTTATTTGAAATTGAACTTGATTTATTTTGGTTGCCTAGATGCATGGATTTCACGATGTCAAGAAATAATAATAATAATAACAGTGCTTGATTTGACATAATAAAATAAAAATATTATTTACTTAAAGCAATTAAAGCTTTAAGGACTAAATTTGAAATCGAAAGAAATGTTCAACCCCAATTTCTTTACCAGATTAGAGATTAAATTGAACGTATAGGGAAAATTAGTGGACACATGCAATGAATGTATGAGGAAAATTTTCATGCTATAGTAGCGAATGTAACTTCCCCTAAGCTCTAAAGGAGGTTTTTATTTTTCGACAGCGCATGCTGGTGGAGCAACAACGATGTGGCTCCAATAACCCACTCTTCTTTCCTTTCTTCTCCTCTCTCTTTTCTCTATC
>Ga0325411_1009501_pt1 | contig 10376 bp, 2 predicted proteins | sample PopdelMetagenome_13_FD_206181 | JGI IMG/M metagenome (GOLD analysis project Ga0325411, IMG submission 206181) | Populus deltoides microbial communities from Bellville, Georgia, United States - Xylem-PdIQD-R4 | ecosystem: Host-associated > Plants > Phyllosphere > Stem > Wood/Secondary xylem...
TATACCCACTTTCTCTATTGTGTATATATATATATATATATATATATATATATATATATATATATATATATATATATATATATATATATATGTATATTCTACCTTCTTTCTTCCAATATCCGTTCCTGACCTAGGTTTTGTTTTTCAATAGAAGATTTTGTTATTTTAACTGGTGGGTTCCATCCTCCAGACATTATATAAGTACTACTTGTTTTTTATATAACTAGGTCGAATTAATTTTTTATAATTTTTAATATATATATATATAAAGAAATTAGGAAATAAAAAATTTGATGTATAATGAATGATGTATTTAAAAATATCGAGGTGACGACATATTAAACATTATATTAAAAAAAAATTAAGATAACAACATATTGAATCAACTTATGTCAATCATGTTTAACCCGTGAAACTCACAATCCAGAACATAAACATGTTATAACCCTATGAAATCCAAATTGGAACAAATTCGAAAGCTCAATTCTAATTAATCAAGTATTGAAGGCCTAAAAAAGCATTCAATTAAGAAAAAAGAATAAAAAAAACCCGAGCAAACCTAGATTGGTGATTTGCACTATATCGCGGTTTAGACCAAATTGTTTCTAACGTAAAAAAAATGCTCAGGGAATGCCATTGTTTTTAAAGAAGAAATGAAAATTTAAGACTTAGATCATTGACTCGAACAGATCTATTGAACAGATCTATTAAGTCAGGTTAATTTAATAACATGATTTATTTATATTTTTGCAAAGAACAAAAAATAAAAGCTGGTCACTTTTAAAAGTAGTGACAAATCCTATGGAAAGTTAACAAAAAATTACAAAGTCTAATCTCTAAATAAATAAAATGTTTAAAGATAAAAGTAGAAAAAAAAGCTTGAAAAAGTTTTTTTTTTTTAATAATGACATGCTAGATAATATTTCTTTTAAAACAAGTATTGAGTAGTTAATTTCATTTAATTCAAAAAAAATATTTAAAAATAAGTTAAATTGAACAAAGAATGACATATATAAAAACCTAAGATAACCCAAGATATTTTTAAAATTAGTGAAAAATATTATATAAATCAAACAAATAAATAAATTACTGAGCTCAATATCTAATTAAATAAATGTTAAAGGATGAAATTGAAGAAATATGAATTTAAAAAATAAAAAAGAAGAAGAATAAGTGAATCCGGCAAATCTTCTAAACTTAGGTTAAGCTCTCAAATTCGTAACCCATTAAATTCTAGATCCGGGTCAATCAAAAAACTTAATTTAATATTAAAAGATGAAATTGAAAAACAATATATCAATTTAAAAAACTTGCCAAGATAAAAAAAAAATAGTAATAAAAAAAATAAGGATAAAATATGACATGTGAATATAATGAAAGAGGATGAAATCGTAAAAAAAATCAATTTAAAAGAATAAAATAAATTACAAATTGATGAAGGATAAAATAAATTTTTTTTTTGAATTCCATGAATTAATTCAAATTAGAAAAATAGCAATTAAAAGATCAGGGACTAAATCCTAAAAAAAAATAAACTAAAGAGCTACTAGGAAATGTTGTCAGGTCAAGCACAGAAACCAAGAAATAGAAGAAAAAAAGAAAAAAAAAGAAGAAAGTCAACCACCACTAAACCAAAAATAATTCTATCACATGCGCTGCTCAACAAGGTAGTCCTTGCCATGAGAAATTAAAATTACCAAGGAAGCCCATTTTGCCTCGTCATGAGTAGCGACTTATGCACATGCCATCCAAAAACAACGAGATGGCTCATTTATTGGTGTGTTCAATGCACACGAAAATAATTTTTTTTATTAATTAAATTACTAAATCACCACTGGTATCACATGATTATTATAAAAAAAAAACAATGTGAAATTATAAATATACCCCTAAAGTCAAGCCAAAGAATTTTTTTTATTCCAACGGCAACAGAGTAATCCCACTATACATTGTGAATTTAAAAAAAAAATACCCTTAGACCCATGTTATTTTTTTTTTTACTTTTAAGAGTACCCAAATAATTTAACTATGTAAAGGATTATGAAAATACTAAGCTATTTTTGAACAATTTTAGAATGGTAAATAGGCCAGTGAAAAAAAAAAATTTACCTTTCAAGACAAGTTCTTTAATTTTCTTAATGAAGGGAAAAAATATAATCTCATTATTACAAACCACAATAAATTAAGCCATTTATACAATGATTTCTCCACATTTTTTAAATTTTCGTAATTTTATAAAAGGTATTTTTAAAATAGCATGCATCAATTGAGATTACATATTTTTCAAGCAATATTGGAATTTTATATTCCACGTCATTTAATGAATTTATAGAGGAATTTTCTTGCGTGCCAACCTTAAAATTTAAATTAAAAAAAATAAAAATAAAAACCAATATATATATATACACACACACACACACTAAAAAAACTGGATAAATATTTTTTTTATTGTTTATATGAACATGGAAGGAGGTCCCATCTATTTTATTTATTTATTTATTTTATTTTTTAATATTGGTTTTGTGTTGAGTTTTTTTATTGATTTCATTTCAATTTTATTCTTCAATATTTAGTTCATTTTGAGTTGATTATCACAATTTGTTTTGGTTTACTTTATATGAGGTTATCTCATTCTCAAACAACTATCATAAAATTTGATTTGTGTTCAATTTCACGAGTATCTATTTTTATTTTCATAAAATTAAGTAAAAAATAGTTTTTTAAAAATAAAGTTATTAAATTCAGTGGAGTTCATAAACTCAGGTCATAGATTTGACATGTTATAAATTCTGAATCAATCTAATATGTTATTGTCTCGATATTAAAAAAAATATTATTTTAAATTTTTTTTAATCAAGCCATTTTTTTACTAATTATTCATATTATTTTTAAACCTGTCATGTCTGAATAATTTTTATATAATTAAATTTTAAATTCAAGTTAAATAAAAAATAAATTAATAAATTTATTTTTTATTCGACTTGCTTGCACAGCGTCACCTAATACACTGATAATTACTTATAAAAACAACGAATTAAAGTTGCTATATGATGCAGTTTTGGACCTTTTGGCGAGAGATGCCCACTTCAACCACTTTAAATGTATATATAACAAATGTCATTATTATTTATTAATGGATTTAATCATTATTCAATTCTTGTGAGCAAAAATCTTAAAAACTCACTGGAGAAAGAAAAACAAACCTCGAGGGTTGTGACACGCGTATGTAAGAAAAGGACTAATTACTAATTAGTTAGCGTTGAAATTAGAACAGCGGAGACTAGAAGGTGGTAACCTCTGTTTTAGTGGATGTGGTCGAGTCAACAATATGGGGTGGGTGGCTGGCTGGCTGGGTGTCGTGGAACATGGAGTGGAGTTGGCATCCTGCGCATGTTACCATTTGGGCAATATGACCACACTCATATGTTTTGTTTTATGTGCAAACATATCTTGTAAGGATCACTGTAAGTGTTTGTTTTTTTTCTTTGTTTGTTCTTGTTTCTTGATTAAAAAACATGTGTGGTCTGTATACTATTCCCTCCGTTCTAGAAGAATTGGCCGATTGTGTTTCCGAGTCGGTAAAACGTTTTTAATATTTTCTTCTCGTTCAATATTTTCTAGAAAATTTAAAAAAAAATATTAAAAAATACCAACTTAGAATTATAGATGATCCTTCAGAGATTCAAGTCCATGACATTATCTAAAAGGAGTGGTTGCATGGTGCACGTATTTTTATACTGTGTAAATTTTTTATTTATGAGATTAATAAATGTTGAGAGATTTTTTTGTATTTATTAGGTGCTTTGAAATTATGTACCTTGATTGGTTATTTGTTTATAACAAAAAGATGGTGGGAATATTTTTAAATGAACAAAACATATAATTATAGATAAACATAACAGGAAAATAAATTTTTTTATGAATTTTAAATTTAACAAGCCTTACAACTACGATTTTTTTAAAATCATATCTAGTACACAATTCAAGATTAATTAACATTTATATATAATTATAACTCACATATCCTAACCTACCATACCATATATTACAAGATTTAAGTAAGTAAGGAAAAGGTATGTTAATGTTGTTGTTATTTTCTCATCCTTAGTTGCGATGATTATTATATTTATTTTGAAAAGTTCATCACTAACATGCATGTTTTGTTATAAGGTGGGTAGAACATATCCATTTCCACCTCTATTTATATTAATTCTTATAACCAAAATTGATACATAATTAATTATGTTAGTTATCATAATTAATTCATATTGTTTTGTCTTGATTACTGACTATGAAAAGACATAAAAACCTGACCATTTTTTGCTTTTAAATCGATTTTGTTTTGAAAATAAATTGTTTATGAAAAGGAAGAAGAATGTTCATACTTTTTATTCATGGTTGGATATATAAGCTAATAAAAAGTAATTCTTATGGATCAAAAAATTATTTTATAATAAACTTAAATCCAAGTCTAAAATAGATTAGTAAGAAACAAACTCAAACATACAAACCCGAGACTCGAGCCCGAGTCAAACAAGCACATATGACTTTAGCCCAAAACCTCTTTGTTTAGGCTCGTTTATGACCATTCAACTTCTCACTAAATAAATTATAAGATAATATTGTATTTTTTTAATATGTGATAATAGATTCTAGGTTTTACAAAAACATGCCACCTAAAAGTTTTTTGAGATAAATTCTCAATTCACCCTTAATTTATTTTAATCTTTTAGTTCTATGTCAAAGAACTTTTGTTGGAAAATATTTTCAAATAAAGTTTCAATCCTAAAATGAATGGATTCCATTTTTAATTTGACCTTAAATATACTTATTAATCATGGTTTGAAACAAATTTTCCAATAACATTAGCCTATATGGACAAAATATCCTACTAGTCAAACTTGATGTCCCATCATGACATAATAATTGGCTATATAATATCTAATTATCCATTTAACATTTTATAGTCTAACTATAGAAAACACTAAATGGAATAGGGAAAATATTGTTCCCTTACATTGTTTACACCCTCACATTTCATTGTGAACTTCTAAAATGATTTTTTTTCCACTTTGGTCATCAAAGTTTTTTCTCCTCGATTTAGTCCTTTTGTGGTCAAATTGATGGCCAATTAGTTTTAAGTTGTTGAAAAATGGTAGAACTGAAAGATAAGGGATAAAAATGGAAAAGACAACAAAACTTGGTGGCCCCTTCAAAGTTTGTACAAAAAATTCATTTTAATCCTTATACTTTTATATTTTTTTATTTTCAGTCCTTTTAGTTTTTTATCATTCAATTTTGGTCAAAAAAATTATTTTTTCTCATTTTTTAGCCCCTAGTTTAAGAGAAAAGAGAGAGTGTCATCGGATTCTGGTGATGGGGAGAGGAAGTCTTAGTTGGAACTGATTTTGAGCGTGAAATTAATTGATCTTGATGTCAATGAGTTCCATTCATTAAAGAGAGTCTCACCGAGGTTTTCTTTATCCATCTAATCGCTTGAAATTGCAGATGTGAGCTAGGTAAGTCTTTTGATTTCATGTTGATTTTGAGTTGTTAATTGAAGCTATATATAGGTTTGTCAAAGTATATAATGTATTTTGGGTCAAAACGGGTTGAAAATCGAGTTTTCTAGAGAAAAAAAACCTTGACTTGAATTTTTAGCGACCTTCCAATTGCCTAAAACTAGGTCAGCAAGTGATGCATCACTTGCTTATTTTTTTCAAAAAAAATAAAGGTAAATAACAGATCGCATGTCCCTTGAAAAATAAAAAGAACATTAACTTGGTCGAGGTGCGAGGATCTAGGATGGGTGGCCCATGTGCATGGGCTTATAAGATTAGGTATGTTGGCCACCTAGCCAAGACACGCACGATTGGCCTTTGTTTTTTGGTCTATTCTTTTTTATCTATTTTTTTTATTTTCAATCTTATTATTTAGTTTTGGGTTTTTATTAAATTTCTTTTATTGACTATTTTTTTTCTCCAGTTTTTTTTAAAATTTTATGATGTTTTTTAATAAAATATTATTTAATTTTACTAAGTTTGCGAATGTGCTTTCAAAGAATTGTTATGATCTTAGAAAGCATTCTTTCTATGCATCATACTTAATTTTGTCTCTATTTACTTTTCTAAATCATTTTCCCATATATATATTTTTTTTATTATTGTTTTATTAAACAAAATATTGATTTCAAGGAACAATGTTATTAAATACAATCTAATAAACCTGTGTTTCGATATCAAATATTTACATCCACATTTATCTCTTAACTTTTCAATTTATTTTTTAGCTAAATATCGTATAATTTTTACTTGGTTTTCACATAAAATAATAGCTTTTTTTTCTTATACGTACATAATATTTTTTTCACTTTGATTTTATTCAATTGGTTCATATATGTGTCTATTTCTTGTTTCATTTGAGTAAATAAAAAATCATTTCTAATAAATAAAATAATTAAACACAACTAGTTAAATGATTTATTTTGCGAGATCAAGTATTTTGATCTGTATTTATCTTTTAATTTTCCCAATTTAGTATTTAGTATTTAGTTACCATTAACGATTTTTTTTTGCTTTTTATTGACATAAATGATTCTTAATTTATTTAATTAAATATATATATATATAAATTTTTCAATTTTCAATTATGATTTTTTTATTTTAAACAATACTTTGAAGAAGCTTGTATATTTTTTTTATTAAGAAAAATTATCTAACCTGTAACAAAAAAGCACGGGTAAAAATAATTAATGTCTAATCGAACAACAACCCATTTCATCAAATGTGTCATGTTCTCGGAGCTCTGTGATTGTTAATATGATGACTACTTGACGCTTACATGGTTATTAACTTTAAGATCTGTATAATTAGTCGAGAAATATGCAAGCTGATCCGGACATCCACATTAATTATATATATAAAAAATTTGCCCTGTAATGTTATGTTCCCTTAATAAACTAAAATCTTGAAAGTCGAATAGATCGAGTTTTGTTTTTTTATCTATGGAAATAAAAGGATTCATTATGGAAGGGAAACCTTCCATATAATGCTATCAGCGCGTGCGCTTTTTAACAAAAGCAAGTTGTTAAAAATGAATAAAGTTTATTTCTACTTTCTTTTATATTTCCATAAATGAATAATGTAAATTTATAACTCAATATTTGTTGACTTTGACAATTAAAACCTTGATCTATTGATTGGCATTAATAACTACTTTTAAGACACATGATTCAAACGAATTTAAGAAAGTGGAAACAAAATATAAAAACAAAAACAATTTTTTTTTTCAATTTTAATATGATTGTTAATTAATACACTTTTTTTTTTCTCACGAATGATTATTGGAAGGAGTCTTTTAATAATATTGATGAAATCCCAAAAATCCAACTAGCTTAGAAATAATATTTTTATGTTAGATAATCGATTAATCAATTGGTCCTTGTAATCTCATCCATTCTTTCTGGTTAATGTAGTTGATAATTTATACTTAATACTTAAATAAGTATCTTTTTAGAGAGAAAAAATACAAGAATATTCTAGAGAAATGTTCTGAAAACATATATGTAGTAAAGAATGGAGATTGTGAACATTTGTTCTGAAAATCTCATGGTGTATTTATAGCCCATAAAAAAAAAGACTGAAGGTATTTTTTTATGATATTTTAAATTGCATTATAAGCTGTATTCACTTATTTTATCCAGTTAAAAGATTATGGACCATACAAGACTTAATCTCTTATGACTGGGCTTAACATACCGCGAAGCTTCCTTTTGGACATGCTTTTTTTTTTTTAGACATGACAAAAAAAAAATATAAATACATTTCATAAGTGCAAATGTAGCTTTCTATCCTATTAAACAACTTGTGTAATTATTTTACATAAATGATAAGTTTGTTTAGTGAAGAGAGATCTACTAAACAAATAAATCAATCACTTCGCAATAGACTTATTTTTGTTGTCGAAAAACAAGACAAGAGCAAGATCGATTTTCGTTATGATTCTTGTTCATGTAACAACTGCCAATGAGAGCTGTTTCTGGCAAAGCAATTCAAAAACTCAGAGCCAACTTTCCTCTTGTTTGTAATGGTTACGTGCAGGGAGCGCTGGAGACATCCTGGCAAGAAATTTGAGGACCAAGTTGACTTTTGAATTGGCAATTAATGATTGAAGGAAAGAACAGATCCCCTGGAATTATATCGCAAACAACCAAATAAATGGACTTCAAATATAGTGTAATAAATTCATATTAGTAACGATATTAATTAAAATCTTCCCATCTCTATTTAATTTAATATTATGTGAAATTAATTAAAAACCCTACACATGTCATGTTCATTCAATAAAAAAAAAAAAAATCAAAATTAGGTCGATTCCGGACAGCCTGTCTTTCGCTGCGAGACTTATTTTTCATTGTGAGCTAGACTGATTTTTTATAAAAATATTGTTAATAAATTATTATTTTTTTAAAAAATCAAATTAATCTCTCAAATTAAATTATAAATTTTTATATTATTAAAAATAAATAAATAATTTTATTGTGAAAATTTAAAATAAAATTATGAGGTAGGGTCTACAGTGAAAGTACAAGGAGTTTTAATGATATCTTCTAAAACAATGCAAAAAGACATCAATACCAATATACCATCATAGATTTTGTATTTAAATATAAATCCAACAAAATTTGTCATTATTTAACTTAGAAAAAAACCACCAATTGTAACTACAATATAGTTTTTGGTAAACCAAAGTCAAAATTAAGAATTGAATCCCCACTTACCCCATCATCTAATCTTGTTGATGAGCATGATGATGATGATGGGCAGTGCCACCACCAATCATTTGCCAGAAAAACTAAACGAAAAGAAGAAGAAGAAGAAAAACACAGTCACCAAAGAAAACCAAATCCAATTTGCAACGCAGCAGCAGCAGTCTCAGCTTTTCAACTCAGCTGAAGAAACTTTTTATTGAATTGTTTTTTTGCCCCAGCTTATTTAATATTTCTGGTTTTTTTTTTTTATATTTTTACCCTCCCAAACCATTTGAAAACCCCAAGAAAGAGAGACGTCTCCTTGATGAACTCTAAACTTTGATTCCTCATCATCACACCAAATCCCAGATTTTTACTTAAATTTTTAATTAACACTCACTCACTAGTAAAACAAGTAAACAACAAAAAATACCCACATTTCCTCTCTTCTCCAAAATCTTCATCCATAAGTCTAAAACTTGGCTCTCTCTCTCTTTTTCTTTTTCTGGGTTGCTTATTTCTTAACAGCTGTGTTTGTTTTGCATGACTGAATCATGAGGGATAAAATCAAACTGGGTTCTTGGCTTTTCATTTGGGGACTACGTCAGATTCCATTTATTGCAAGAAAAGAAAAGAAAAATATAGTCTAGTGCCGAATGGGTTTTGCATCTGATGTATTCCATATGCCGTCCCTCTCCCTCTCCCTCTCCCTCTCCCGCTGTTATTTTAAGACATCTCTCTTAGATCTGTTTGCTGCTGTAATTGATCCACTACTTTATTCATGCTCCTCTACTTCTTCCTTCCAAGGTTAGATCATCACATTTCAAGCTTCATATCTATTAATTTATATGATTTTCTTGATGTTTGAAGTTTATACTGGTGGGGTTTATGGTCTAGTTTAAATATTAATGGTTTGCTATACACAAGGGGTTCTGGGGTTTTATTGGTTCTGGAGTATGAGAATTTGATGATGTGTAGATACTTGAAGAGTTACAAGGTGGTTGGGAGGTTTCATGGGTTTTGTTTAAGTTGCTTTATGTTGTATGCGCTTATGGTGCAAAGTGAGATAAGCCCTCCATATAAGAGGTCCTTTAAGCCTTTTCTGTGAGGTCTTTATTGCAAAATGGGTAACGGCACTTCTCGTGTCGTGGGTTGTTTTGCCCTTAATGGTAAGAATGGTGTTGATTTAGAGTTTTTAGAGCCACTGGATGAAGGATTAGGTCATTCATTTTGCTATGTTAGGCCGCCTATTTTTGACTCTCCTGCCATTACCCCCTCAAACTCTGAGAGGTTTACAGTTGATTCTAGCACTCTAGATTCTGAAACATTAAGTGGGTCGTTTAGACATGATATGATAGATGATCCCTCAGGTTTGCATAGGCCAAACAAGACTTTCCCTGAAACTACATTTAAAACAATATCAGGGGCATCAGTTAGTGCCAATGTTTCGACTGCTAGGAGCGGTAACCAGAGTGCACTGTTTGCTAGTGAAGTGCAAGAGCCTGCTGCATCATTTGAGAGCACATCATCGTTTGCTGCAATTCCTTTGCAGCCAGTGCCTCGTGGCTCTGGACCTTTGAATGGCTTTATGTCTGGTCCTCTTGAGAGAGGTTTTGCCTCTGGTCCT
>Ga0325411_1009511_pt1 | contig 10368 bp, 5 predicted proteins | sample PopdelMetagenome_13_FD_206181 | JGI IMG/M metagenome (GOLD analysis project Ga0325411, IMG submission 206181) | Populus deltoides microbial communities from Bellville, Georgia, United States - Xylem-PdIQD-R4 | ecosystem: Host-associated > Plants > Phyllosphere > Stem > Wood/Secondary xylem...
AACAACAACAACAACAACAATCATCATTTTCTTCTTCTTCTTCTTCTTCATCATTATAGTAATTATGATGATATTATTGTTCTAGAATTAAGGCAACGGGGATGAATTAGGTGTTCCATTAATATTAACAAATAACGCAATTTAAAACAATTACGCACACTTAACACAACAAACACAACAACCAATAATATAATTAAAGTGCTTAAAAAAAAGTGTACACCTCAGGGCCACTGGAGGCATACATGGTCGTTAACTTCAGGGCCTATAAGATTAGTTAAGGTATGCGCAAGCTGACCCGGACACTCATGTTAATAAAAAAAATGCTTAAAATAAATAGGTAAGGGAAGAGAAATTGTAAACTTGGTTTTTAACATGGTTCGAACAAGTCTACATTTACACCTCAAGTACCAATCATACAATAGTTAAGGTGTGCGCTAGCATGTGTTTTTATAGTATCTACATTGGAGGACTAAAATACATATCAATTTTATGATTCATACAATATAAAATATGTGAATTTTATTTTAATTTATAGTATCTACATGGGAGCACTAAACACAACCACTTAAACTAAAGTCTTCACCTGCTTTATTATATATTTATGACAGCATGTGTTTCTATATTTTTTTTTATTCTATTTCAATAACCAAACATTTTTTAAAAAGAAAAAATAGCCTGTGCCGCGGCGAAGCAGGGGCACCAATAATAATCAACTCTGATTTAAATCGAGTTCACATCCGGTAAAGTAAAATCATTACCTGTGCACGTGTCTAGCACTTATACGTACCCGTGGGTGGTGTTGTAATCTTCACCTCCCGGTAATTTGGAATGTAGCAAATATTTCACACGCTATCCAATCCAGCTAAGCGCTCTACCTGCATGGATTACTGTATTTTATTGACCATCTCTTCTTTTTAATTATAGAAAGAGAAAGTAACCGCTCCTCCACATGTTCTTGGAAAGAAAAAAAAAAAAAAAAAAAATCCCCTGGCTTCCACGCCGTTTGTATTTTTCTACTTTTATTTCCAGCCATCTTGTGTGCTTGCTCAGTAGGCCCCACATGGTTGTTTGGTTGCTCATGGGCTGGGTTTTTCTCCCGGAAAAAAGAAAAAAAAAACAGTTATTTTCTTGCATATAATTTGTTTCAAGGATATTAAATAAAGAATATATGAACTGGCCTATTAGAAACAAACAATCTTTGAACAAGTAATTTAGAATCAAGGAATTAAAAAAAGTAAAATATACTATTACAAAACAATGAAATTGTAAAAATGCTTTCTTTCCTTGCGTCATCATCTGATCGAAGAAGGAAAAGGATAACTTCGAAAAATAGACAGCCACCTCAACTTCCAAGAATATAACTTTATTATTACAATTATTACTGAATATACAACAAAATTCGTCCGGTTCACCTTTTCTGCTTCTCTATAAAGCTGCATCCAGCTCCAAAGCACTGATCATCCTCCTTCCGTTTCAAATCTGTATCCATGGCTGCCAAGAAGATATCAACTGTGCTCTCTCGCTCTTTCACTTCTGCTGCTGCTCCTCATTTTTTCTTTTCGAGAGGTGATTTGATCGCGATCTAAAGACTCAGCCTTTTTTTTATTTTATTTTTTTTCCCTTGAGTTATGACACTTTGTTTTCGTTATCTACATGCTTTTTTGATATTAACCATCACCCTTTTTTTCATTCTATATTTTACCAAACCTCTAAATTATTTCAGTGAGGGGTGGTGCTGGTCAGAGCAGATTAATCTGTAGATATAATAGTACTTTGGCTGCTGTTGAGGACCCGATCACTCCACCTGTCTCTGTCAAATACAATCAACTCTTAATTAATGGACAATTCGTGGATGCAGCATCAGGTATGAACTTCTTTTCTTCTCTCATTTTTTCCCTAGAATTTTTAATTAAAGATCAGTTGCTCTACATTCGTTTCCGTACAGTCACAATTGTTCAATTATTTCTAGGAGTACTATGATTTCCGTTTTAAGAGCATTTGTTATCGTTGTACACCTTTTCTCCCTTCTTTTTTTTTCTTTGGGTGTGGACCACTGAGTTTCACTCTGAGGTAGAGGCAACCTCAGTGTCACCAAACTTTTGTTTCCTTCCCACGAAGTTATCTAGCACCCATTTTGTAGAGGGACACATTGAGGTAGAAATCTCAGAGGGACCCGTGGAATAGTTTTCTGAGAGCATGGTTTTTTGTTTTTCTAAGGGGATCCAACGATTCTTGGATTTGACAGTTGAGGCAGGGGATCCAACGATTCTTGGATTTGACGGTTGAGGTAGTCCTCCCGGAATTAGAACATTTGTGGCCTCCTAGTGGAAATTCCAAGTTTTAACTGTTGGGGTCTCCTTGAGGACTTTGTAGTTTATCTGTTCATAAATTTATTAAACCTTCTACGCGGGATATCCTTTTTGTTTTGTTTTATTTGACTTAAGAGCATTTATTAAACCTTCTACATGGGATATCCTTTGCCTACAGGGAAGACGTTTCCAACATTGGATCCGAGGACAGGGGAAGTGATTGCTCATGTTGCTGAAGGTGATGTTGAAGATGTAAACAGAGCGGTCTCTGCTGCCCGCAAGGCTTTTGATGAAGGACCGTGGCCACGGATGACAGCTTATGTAACCACTGCTCCTCTTACTTGTTAACTTTTACTGGAGTAGTTGTTTTGCTGTTTATGTAAAATAGGGGAAAAAATGATCTTTGGGTTGAGAATTTTCTTTGATGTGTTTCAGGAAAGGTCAAGGATCATTTGGCGTTTTGCTGATTTGCTTGAAAAACATACTGATGAAATTGCAGCTCTTGAAACGTGGGATAATGGCAAACCATATGAGCAATCTGCTAAAATTGAAATACCAATGACTGTGCGTATATTTAGATACTATGCTGGTGGGTGAAGTAGAAATGCAGAGATTCTATTTTAGCACTACAATATGCTTTAAACTTTTCTCACATTCTGCACACAGACATTCTTTCTTTCTTTCTTTCTTTCCTTTTCTTTTGGAATTCCTAATCAAATATTTTTCTCTTCTCCAAATTTACAGGTTGGGCAGATAAAATCCATGGCCTCACAGTTCCTGCTGATGGGCCATATCATGTACAGACCTTGCATGAACCATTTGGTGTAGCAGGTCAGATTATTCCATGGAATTTTCCAATGCTCATGTTTTCTTGGAAGGTTGGGCCAGCATTAGCATGTGGCAACACCGTTGTTATAAAGACAGCAGAGCAGACCCCATTGTCTGCTGTATATGCAGCCAAGCTATTTCATGAGGTAGTTTTGAATATAATATTTGCTCACATCTTGCATTACTAAATCTCTGCACAATTCTTGATAAATAGTTTTCTTAGTGTTGACATTATTCCAAATGATTGAGAGTTTTACTAAAATCCATGCCGGCCATCTATGCTACATATGCGCTTTCTCACTTGTGCATTATGTAAAATTTGGGTGGCAATTTTTTAGGCACATGTGATTTCTATCTGTGGTTCTGATCAGCTAATCCTTCTGATAGGCTGGACTTCCAGATGGTGTTCTGAATGTGGTTTCTGGTTTCGGTCCAACCGCTGGTGCTGCTCTTGCTAGCCATATGGATGTGGATAAGGTATATGCAGCCTTAAACATCTTTACCTTTTCCTTTACAGTGATAAGCATCCTCACTTTAGACATGTTTTGAACTTGCAGAATTTGAACCTAAAGGTTTAAAATTTATTGTCTATTAGTTCTTTAAGCAGTCATGACTTGAGATCTAGTGTAGGCACCGATTATTTCAAATAGTATAAATATATTCCCGTGGATCATCTCCATTATTGATCAATGATTTTAGAACTTTATGGTGAATGCACGCTAATATTTGGTTCAGCAGGTCCTTAAACATAATGCTTGGGGATTTTTGGTTTCCCAAAGAACCTTTGAATTTTAGCTGTGGTAAATAGCTGTGATTCTGATTTTATTGTCCAGGGCTGCTTACAAAGGAGTTCTAGAGCGGTTGTTTCTGCTTGGTAGTCATTTGTCATTAGTAGAAAAAATAATAATTATAGTAGTTAGTTGAATTGGTAGGCTAAGGTGGAAAATCACTTCAAAAGATATTTAGCTTAAACATGCTTGATGTTTAAAATTTGCTTTTAGAAATTTGAAATACATTAGTTGTTATTATCGTTGATGGACATGCCTCTGAAGATAGAGGATGCAACTTTTGCAAAGTTTGTAAAAGGATGCTAGTGCACTGTCCTATTTGAAGTATCAGTAGTAGGAGGCACTTATTTAGAAGCTTATATTTGAAACATGATTTCCATTTCTAATCTGCAATCTCTTTCCAGCTTGCATTCACAGGATCAACTGATACCGGGAAAATAGTACTTGAGTTAGCATCAAAAAGCAATCTTAAACCAGTAACTTTGGAGCTTGGAGGGAAATCACCGTTCATTGTCTGTGAGGATGCTGATGTTGATCAGGCTGTAGAGCTTTCTCACTCTGCTGTATTCTTTAATCAGGTATTCCCAGGAAATTTTTTCTTAAAACAGCATGGCTTCTAAAAATAGTTAAATCAAATCGAATTGATTAAAATTATATTAAAGAGTATAAAAAAAAACCAGGTGGTTTTCATGGTAGTTCAATTACTTCATTGATCACACTTGTGTGCACTTTGCAGGGCCAATGCTGCTGTGCTGGTTCTCGTACATTTGTGCACGAGCGTGTGTATGATGAGTTTGTGGAGAAAGCAAAGGCACGTGCCATCCAGCGTGCTGTTGGTGATCCATTCAAAGAGGGAATTGAGCAAGGACCTCAGGTAAATTAGCAACTCATCATTTAAGAATCCACACACGAGATGGTTTTCATACTGTGACTAATCCACTAACTTCACCGTTGAAACTTGTCGAATCCATTATATGCACTAGCATTCCCTGGTATAGTTTTGCAAGTATGGCCAGTCCATATAATTTCCTTAAAACTACAAAGAACAAATCAAAATGCATGAAAAGAAATTTTGCCATTCACCTTGACAGCCTTCTACTGGTTTTCTGTCAAGTGCTTCTGGTGCTACTACGTTCTATGGTTGTGCTGAAAGTGACATACTTGAATGCTACAGGTTGATTCAGACCAATTTGAGAAGATTTTGAGGATCATAAGATCTGGTGTTAAGAGTGGAGCGAACCTTAAAGCTGGAGGCGACAGATTTGGCACAACTGGATATTATATCCAGCCCACTGTTTTCTCAGATGTTCAGGTATATTTCTCGTCTGGCAACCATTTTATGTAGAATATTGGAAATTGAATCTGAAGAACACGATCGCTAAATATAACAGGATGACATGCTGATAGCAAAGGAGGAGATATTTGGGCCAGTTCAGTCCATCTTTAAATTCAAGTGAGCAACCATCCTCTTCTTTAGCTTTATATTAAGGGCGTTATCTTTTAGTAGCATTAACCTTTAAAACAACTGCAGGGACCTGGATGAAGTCATACAAAGGTCCAACAGCAGTCGCTATGGGCTTGCTGCAGGGATTTTCACACATAACTTAGACACTGCCAACACCCTTTCACGTGCATTGAAGGTTGGAACAGTATGGATAAATTGTTATGATGTCTTCGATGCTGCCATTCCTTTTGGTGGATACAAGATGAGTGGAAATGGTAGAGAAAAGGGAATTTACAGTCTTAGCAACTACTTGCAAGTGAAGGCTGTCGTTACCTCACTCAAGAATCCAGCCTGGCTATAGGTCCTCTTAACCCTTTTCAAGTACTTCTTTTGCCTGGTTAAATAATAAATCACAGTCTGCGTAAATTGTGAGATTATCTTGATTATGGTGACAAATGATATGATGATGATAAAATCGTCTCTTGTTTGTGGAGAATTTAGAATACAGTTCTCTCTTTTTTCTTTCCATTTGCTTCTTTAAGATGAAACATTTTGCCTTATTGATGGGGCGGTGTTTGAAAAATGCTGAGATTTAACTCACAGCTATATCGAAAGTCGCTGGGCAAAAGACAGATGACAGTTGCAGATTAACTTATACAGCGCATATGCATCCTATTTTGCAAAGCTTTTGTTAAGTAGGCCAGCTAGTGCAGAGGCTACTTCGTAGTTGTCACTTGTCAGAACCATTATCAACGCTCTTCCTTGCCAATAGCTTCGCCCTGTTCTATGCTATTTCATGCCGCTACCATCCATGCTTCTATTCTATCTGCTCCTTCGTTAACGAGCTTCCAACTTGCTACATAGCTGTCCGTCAGCAGTTCATATTTTGTGCCTCGCAAATTTGCTGCTCTTGTATATTGAATGTTTTATTTTATTAATACTCAATAAACTGTTTTAATTTTAATAAAAACGAAAAGTTCAAATATTTACTGAATTAACTTAAATGTTTGAAATGCAAAATTCAATTAACTTTATCCTATGCCACGAGGCCACACACGAGTTCCAAAGCTGCTGTCACGAGGCTTGCTTGGTGTAGTTTTTATCTACCATGTTTGGCGGGAAAGAAACAAGAGAGTTCATGGAGGCATTTGTCCTAGCAGTTCTGGTATTGTGAAAAACACCATTCAATAAGTGTAATTTAGAGTTTCTAAAACTAAGTTGCGTAAAGAGAAATGGGCTTCGATGGATACGCAAAAGGGTAAGAACTACTGTACGCAAACTCGACTTTTCATGTTTGGGAGAGCGGTGGATTCTGTGGTTCCTCCCAAACTCCCTTTATCAGTATGTTTGGTTAAAAATTGAACCGTGGTTTTGCACGTGGACCCCATGATAAATCTAAGGTCTGACCTCAGTTAATGAGAAGCACCTCAAAGATGCTTTTCATGTGAAAAAGTTGGTCATGAGGTAAATCAAATAATGTAACTGTGGTTGCTTATTATCGTTGAAATTCTTGGACAAAATTGGCCTCCCCATCAAAGCACATTGAAACACCGCAACCCGTCTCTCAAATTTTTTTGATGCATCGTCTCCTCCAACCTTGCATAAGCCATCACTCTCCCTGCAGATCTGAATTAATATCGGTCAATGAGGACGCCAACTTGCCTTTCAGTTTCCTATGCTTTTAGCAAAAAGTTGTGGCTGATGCCATTCTTTTGTTGTGCTTTCACTAGATGTGGCGGCAAGTTATAGCTTCTACCAAGATGAATAGGTAGGTGAGGAGTAAACGTTTTGTGTTAATAGGGCCATTTGGTTTCTGCAGAAAAAAATGGATTTCATTCTGTGTTGTTGGTACTTGCTTAGTCCTCATGTATCAACTATATTTGGAAGGCCTGGAACAGCCACAGTGCTTGGTCCTCATGTATCAAGGTGAGAGATGATATCACTTGCAAGAGGTGTCGAGAACAACCAACAAGATAGAAATAACAATTCAACCATGCACATTAATAATTATGCAATGTGATTGAACGTGTGAATGGAATTTGAAAACAAAGATGAAGAATTTTACATATTAATTTAATGTGTCTGATGAATTTTATAAATGATAAAATTACAGATAGTTTAATGAAATAATAAAAAATATTTTTTTATAAAGTATTGTTTATTTCATGATATAATAGTAGTTAAATTTACAATATTTTAATTAAAAATCTTCTATATTAATATACATATTTTTTTTAGTCATTTTATCTCCGAATTTTAATTTGAAAAGTATTTTTAACCAAACATATTAAATTATTTTTTATTCAACCTCAATTTCAACCACAGTTTTAACCAAATATATATTTTATCAAACTAATCTCAACTAAAAATTAATTTTTATAAAATAATTTTTTTCAAATTAATAACAATTACCACAATACCAAACAAAATACCGTAATGTTGTCCACTAGAAACCTGCATTAATTATTCTGTCACTGTTTAATCCCCATATCATAAAAAAGAAAGAAGGAACAGAAAATTAAAACTCCAAGAGAGATCAATGCCAATAATAGTGTCTTACACAAAGTGATGACTGTTCCAGATGACGCTGTGCTAATGGTGCTGCTCCGAGGGATCAAACCAGAGATAGAATCCCACTTCGCGTCCAGTGCCACCACTTCCATTTGCATAGACATTGGTTTGAAGGACCCAATCATTTCTCTCATCATGACCAAGAAGTTCAATGTCAATCTCGTCATGGTTGTGCGGATAACCATCTGCATTAGAAAACTGTAGTTTTTGGCCCGTGTATCAGTCATCAATGTCTAGTACTGAAAGAAAATAAGCCTCTTCCTATTTATGTACTCAATGCAGCAGCAGCAAGCAATTCGTTAATATTGAATATTAAATCACTCGTCATGGCAGAAAACAAAAGGAACGAAAATCTAAGAGCTAGCTTTCATAGAAGGCTCTACTACAACTCCAGGGGATAGACCAGATGGCAACTTCATGGCAGCACTAAAGAATCCATGGTGATATTTGTTCCGTGAGGCCAATCCAGAGCCTGCAAATTAAAGAATCCAAAGAAAAAAGATGGTGAGAATTATGCCATTAGCCCAGAAAGACTGAACATCACTTACCAGGCCACAAGTCAAAATGAGTGGGTCCTTCAAACCACTGATTATCCATGGTGTTGTCCAGTAGACTGCACTGATATAAAAAGTTAAGAGAGATGGTTTTAGGATGCATGGCAGAGCTCGTCTTGCTCTTTTGTTAACAATAATAGCCACCCTTGGTTAGTGCATCTTTTCGTCCTGCCACCATCAACCTACTATTATAACTTCTTTCTTTGACAATAGCAACCATCCTTTTTTAGAGGATAGGCTGCAAATATTGCTTTATCGATAGACGATGCAGTACATTAATACTTGCCGCACATTAATGGCAACAATTCTAATAAAATCAAGATTCAGTTGACTTGGGCCGAGTGCTCCAAGAATTAATCTGATTTGATTTGATTAACTTTATAAATCATTCTTAAAATAATTAATTTGATTAAAATCTAATTTAATTTTGTTTTTAAAATAATTTTTTTAAAAATTTTTAAAAATAATTAATTAACTTTGATTAACTCATCTAATATATAAATCAGGCTTTACATCAAGTCGACATCAAATCAGGTATAATAACTATATTATTAAGTCGCATTCTTTTATTTTTATTTATTCCACTGTAGATAAAGGATATTATTTTTATAAGAAATCATATAGTGCTCAAGCTGTAATTAGTAGCAACCTTGTAGTTACTCATTAAGATCCACTTTTAAAAAAGAAATAGAAATGAGTAAGAAAGAGAAATCTTAGATATATATATTATTATCATTTTTGGTGAGATGTGAATTTTATTTTCTCTCTATTTCTTGTATATGCTTGATTCTTTAAAATAAATCATATAAAAAAAACTAATAGAAACTCATTTGTTATAGCTTAATCATCGTAAACTTTTACCTTTTTTTACCACAATCTATTTTCTATTTTGGTTGCAACCTACAAACAATATGTAATCTTGGGCTTACAACTAATGTTAAGAAATTTAAAATCGTACTGCGAGTCATGTGCCAACATATATGTAATTTTTTTAAAAAGATTGTAATAAGTATAATAAAAATTGATAGGAGTGTAACATAATAAAAATATATTTCAAGGCACTAGCACTATTGAAATAAGCACCTCCACCTTATAAATATCAATCCACGAACGAGAAGTATAAGGAAAACACCACAAAACTAATTAATCTTCGATAAGTTAAATTTATTATTTGTCCCAGTAAAGAAAACATGTTGCATCATGCAAAATAAAATAGGGATTGTAATGGGTACCTATTAATTAGGTATCTTTATATTTATATCTTATATATTATCTATTGGGTAAATATATAGATATTCATATCCTATTCATCAGGTTTCAAGTATTCGTATGAATATCTATTGTACAATTATTATTTATTATTCAACATAAATAAAATTATATATACGTGTGTGTGTAATAATTTTGGGTCAGATTTAACAATATTTATACTCTATACATTATTCATCATGTAAAGTACTACCCATAAAAAAAACTCATTCATTCGGATCAAGTTGGTATTTATCTGAATTCTGATTAAATTGACATCCCTACTTTTAAATAACATTTCACATATAAATTTTTATATTTTCATCTAAAATATGATTATTAATAATACAAATTTGATAATTTGAATTTTATATCTAGTTGAAAATAAAAATTTATGATATTGTATATTTATTATATTTGGTTTCTACTAGGAAATTCATAAGGATTTTGAACGAATTTTCTATTGCAAAACTAAGGATTAAAGTGTTTGATTGGCCATATTATGTCATGCTTTTTTATAATAATTTTGCCCATAAGAGATGCATATTATATTAATTTTAGCTATAAAATAAAATAATTTATTTATTAGAAAATTACATAACAATTACTTTACAAAAATAAAATAG
>Ga0325411_1009512_pt1 | contig 10368 bp, 6 predicted proteins | sample PopdelMetagenome_13_FD_206181 | JGI IMG/M metagenome (GOLD analysis project Ga0325411, IMG submission 206181) | Populus deltoides microbial communities from Bellville, Georgia, United States - Xylem-PdIQD-R4 | ecosystem: Host-associated > Plants > Phyllosphere > Stem > Wood/Secondary xylem...
TAAATTAATTGTATCAAATTGCTTGATAGGTTCTCGACTTGAATAGATCCCAGCTATTCATTAAAGCTACGAACAAAAGCTTGTCATGTTCTGCAACTAACAAGGACACAAGTCAGTTTTTGCAGGTAGAGCTGTGCTGGGTAGTGTTCTTGGGAGAGAATCTACTAATGTTTTTAATGAAATAAGAGCTGAAATTTTGGTTTAGAAAGAATTATAAATACCAGGTATAAGTTGGTATAAGATTTATATGGTGTGGTGAAGGGATGAGGTAGAAATTTGGGCTCAAATGTGAGCACTTGGGCATCATTTTTCTTTTGTTTTAGGAGAAGAAGACAATAAATAGTGAAATTATGGTCTTTCTCAATTTGGTCCTTGAACCTTTGGTACTTTGCAATATTACCTTCAATTAGCCCTAATCTTTTGGATTCCTTGCAATTTCACCCTTAACCTTCTTCAATTGCGCCCTCAAATTTAAGCACTTTTTATATAATAGTCTTTGGTTTCAAATTTCTTCAATGTGGTCCTCAATTGAATTTCATACTTTAAATTTCTTTCAACTAAGCCTTTAATTGCATTAATTAAGCATTTCAAAGTTTCAATTGTCCCTAAACTTCTAAACTTTTTGAATTGATTCGAATTAGGCCTCCGAACCTTATTTTTCTTCAATAAAGTCTTTGATTGAATTCTTAAAACCCATTAGAAGTTTGATTGAATTCATAAAACCCATTAGAAGTTTAATTAAGTCCTTAAACTTAATTAATTTTTTTATTTTTTCCAATTGACTTTTCAACTTAATTTTTTTGTAAAACTTATTTTTTCTTCAATTAAATCCTTAAATAAATCAATTAAACTTGGTAGAAGTTTAATTAAGTACTTAGACTTAAAACATTCTTCTAATTTTGGTCAAGTTTGGATTTCAACCTCAATTTTCTTCGTTTCTTTATCCCATCTTATCAAAACATATCAATCTGGCTATTCTTTTGATATTTTGATTTTTTACAGCTCAAAGGCTTATCTCTTTTTTTTTGTATTTTGATTGTTTAAAAAAAAAGCAACATCAACAACAACTCAATGAGAAAAATCAATAATTTTAAAAATAACGCGTTGAAAAGAAATTTAAATGCATTTGAGACGATACTTAAAATACTTAGAAAAACAGGGGTCAAAATTGGGTTATGATATCTTCTATTGTTTAATCATTTTTTTTTACATTGCATCTATTCTCTTATAAATTGATTAAAACTTACATTTTCACTCTTGAGCGCAAAAAAAAAAAAAAGTAAACAAAAAGAGTATGTTATTTACAAAATTGATATTATATTCTAATTAATAACTAAAGAAGCATGGTAATATTAATATTATAACTTTATCATTAAATTGATAATTATTAATTTACCATCAAATTAAATATTACAAATTTATCAAAAATAATAAAAAGAAGAACAAAAACTCTCATAGAGGTATTTCATTAAACACTACTTGCATGCAATACAAAATCAACCACAATTTCATAAAATTCCATGATTTTCATCAACATAAATGCCATAAAACCTTATATCCTCGAGGCATATAACAGGAAAACGTCCAGAAATAGATTTTCCAAAAGATCTTGCAGCTTCCATGGATTTGCACACGACAACAAGGAGGTGGTCTTCATCCACTTCCCTGCTAATGATGAAGAAAATATTACACACAAGAAAGTGCTCCAAGATCTTCATCTCGGCAACAAGATAAAATAGATGGCTACAGGCCTAAATTTCCCCACCTTTTCCTTTGTTATATGAATAATTAATTCTTTGGTTCAGCTTTTATTAATTCTAACTATGTTTGGGAACGCGGCTGCGGCCGCGTTTCCAAAATTTTTGAATTTTTTTAATTAAAATTGAATATGGTTTGTATGTTTTGGATCGTTTTGATGTGCTGATATCAAAAATAATTTTTAAAAAATAAAAAAAATCATTGACATGCATTTTGACATGAAAAATTATTTAAAAAACACCTGCAACCACACTGCCAAACACGCCATTGGTTATCTGTGACCACAAAGAAAACTCAGCCCATCGAAGGAGACTGCTCAAGAATCAGGAGGGTGAGGGGCCACCTCCTTCCACTGTCATGTGTGAAGCAGCAACTCCTTGGCTTCAAAATGTGTGCAAATCACATTTACTTCGCTACTTGTTCCTTTGTTTCATGAAAAGCATAAGACCAGCACATTGATCCGTGATACGCTACAGAAAAAAACAATTCAAACGCAGAAAAAAAAATATAGGTATTTCTAACGTCTCTTTTTTTTTTAAAAAAAAAACAATAGATTTTAACTAATAATTTAAAATCAGATAAAAACACTTGATATCTACCTAACTTAATCAGGGCTGACATAATAAACTAACATGAATAATCTTGAAAAAAAATTAAAAAACTAAATCTCTAATTGACATGATATTGAAGAAAAAAAATGGTAAAAAAAATTAATTTAAAAAAAAACATGTGAACTCAAGTCAACCAATTAATTGACATGCAAGTCAAGCATGTCATGGATTTAATAATTCTTCTTATATCAAAGATCATTTATCATTTAATAAAAATTATGCAAGTTTTTTTTGTATGAAATATTTAAAAAAAAAAGCAAAAACAACCATGACATATGCATGGATGAGATAGCATAATCATATTATTAATAACAAAAGGTCAAATTATATTTTTTTTTAGATTAAGTTAAATAAAAAAATAGATTATTAATAACAAAATGTGAAATTGTATTTTTTTTAAATAGAGGAACAAAAAATACATTAAACAAAAAAAAGATTAGATGTTATGGCCTCACTTCTTGAACATGCAATCTAAATCATGGACTTCAAACTTCAATAATTGTTTTTTTATAAATCTATAATTAACATAACTATATATAAAAAAAATATCTAAAAAAAGCCTAGGGCCCAACACCTTAGGCTTGTGAAAGGAAAAGCCTAGGTGTGTGGGCCTTCAAGTCTAGGCCTACACGTCTTGGTTTATAATTATTTTTTTTCTAATTTAAAAAGATAGATGATTTATTGTTTACTCTTACTTTTTTTAAAAGAAAAACAAGAAGAAGAAGACAGAAGTCATGTTGCTCTATGGCGGGTAACAAGTCATTTGCAAGCTCAAAATTTGGCCACCAGTGAAAAATTGAGCCTGTGGGTTTTTTTTAAAAAAAACTTAATTTTCAATTATTTTTTATCTAAAAACACTTTACAAATACTCCTAAAATATCAACAAACTAACATATTAACCCAACGAACCTAAAAACTGTTCAAATCACAAAATCAATCTAAATAAAATTTCTCATTCTCAACCTCCATAATGGATCGGTACTAATTCCAACTATTTAATGGTCTAAGTGGAAACAATAATCTTTTCTCTCTAGATTCCACGAGAGTTTCCCTTTTCTCTCAAAAAAAAAAAAGTTTGATATTAAATTGAAATTTCTGATGATTACAAAGTGTAAAAAGAACATCAAATTGAAAAGAAAATATCACCTTAATATTTTCATTCTTGTCTACAAGAGGGGGTCATTTCGGACTTAGAGGTCAGTTCATGTGTATTGGGGCATCAAATCCGGAGTCCATTATTCCTGCAAATTGCCTGAAATACCGTCGATTGCTGCAAATTGCATAGGCAAGCAAACAAAACCGTCGACTGAGACTCCCTTATACGGTATCAAGTTTATTACTATATTTGTTTTTTTTTTCTTTCTTGTATTTCCGTAATTAAATTTTATGAGAGTTAAATAGCACAGGTGGGACACGAAATTAATACCTCGTCCCTTTTGCTTGGTGTCAACGTTCATACTAATTAATTATTTATCCACTCCACGTCGTAGAGTAGTTTTCAAATTTTATTTTTATTTAGTTTTTCTACATCTAAAATAGATATTTGTAGAAAGGTTATGATTTAAATATTTTCAAAATAAATATATTTTATTACTTAAATGAATAATTCTTGTTTTTTACCATAACATTTTTTTTAATAGTAGCATGTTTATTGAATTAAAAGTAAAGGCATGTAAAATATTTTTTTAAAAAAACCAATTCAATAATTTAAAATACATGGTAGTCAACTGACAACAATTATATTGGGGTATAGTACAGTGTCAGGTCATCAAAATGATGCCTTGTTTATCCATTTTGAAGAGATAATGCATTAAATGCAAATGAACAGTAGTTACATGACAAGTCATTTAGTATTCTTTTTTTGTTTTTCTATTGGTCAAAATAACATCATTTTATACCAAAATAAATTGCTTTGGTCAAAATACAATCTTTTATTTAAATGAAACTATGTTGTTTTGATATCCTTGGAGTTTTAATTAGGGATTTGACTAAAATTCAATCTAGTCCTTTGTTTTTTAATTTTTTTAATTGCATCCCTTATTGATTTCAAACATTTAATTTCTTGTGATTTTACCCTTGCCAAACTCAAATATCAACCTTGGAGTTCAAAGCCTTTTTGTTTTGGTCATTGGTTTTAAATTTATACAAATTAATCCTCACATTTAGCTTTCAATTTGCTTCAATTTTACCTATGTTTTCAACCAAATTAAGTCTTCAAAGTTTAGCATATTTTTAAAAAAAGTTATTGATTTTAAATTTCTTTAATTAACCCTTAATTGACCCTAAATTTTGATTTTTCTGTAATTTTATCTTTGATTTCAATCAATTGTCTTTGTAAAAATTAAGTTTTGTCCTCTAAAATTCTAATTTTCTTGATTAAGCTTAAATTGGACTTTCAAACTTTATTTTTCACCAATTAAGTTTCTAATAAAATTAATTTGACCTCTTAAAAGTATAATTAAGTTTATGCACCTAATTAATTCTTTTAATTTGACCTAAATTAATTTTTAAACATAATTAAACTTTTAATTTTTAAAATTTACATAATCTGCATACCAAAAAAAGGGGATTGTTAGTGGAAATAGCTAAAATTCTTTCATCGGGAAAATTTTCATTAATAACTATGACTTAAGGCTCAAGTTGCTCTAACAATTCCAACCGTGAAAGTTGATCAACCACCACATTCTTAGTTCTTTTTTTGTCTTTTATCTCCACATCAAATTCTTGCAGCAAAAGGACCTAACGAATAAGTCTAAGCTTGGCATCTTTCCTAAAAACTAGATGTCTAATTACAGCATGATCAATATACACAATCACCTTGTTCCCACTAATATAAGGTCGAAACATATCAAAGGCATACACCACAGTAAACATGTCCTTTTTAGTTGTGGCATAATTAAGTTGGGCATCGTTGAGGGTTCGGCTAGCATAATATACGGTGTGAAACATGTTATCTTTTCGCTAGCCCAATACTGCCCTAATTGCATAATCACTTGCATCACACATCAATTTAAATGGTAACTCCAAATCTAGAGCAATAACTATAGGGGTTGTCACTAACTTCTCTTTCAACAATAAAAAAAGCTTTCTCACATTCTTCATCAAATTGAAATTGAGTTTTCTTAATTAGTAAATTGCAAAGAGGTTTGGAGATTTTAAAGAAGTCTTTGATGAACCTTCTATAAAATCCAACATGTCTAATGAAGCTCCTAATACCCTTTATTGTCGTTGGTGGTGGAAGCTCATCTATTGCATCAATTTTAGCTCTGTCTACCTCTATTCCCTTTACTAAAATCTGATGCCCCAACACTATACCTTCATTTACCATAAAGTGACACTTTTCCTAATTTAATATCATGTTAGTCTCTTCACAACGTTCCAAAACCAAAGCTAACTTTGCAAGGCAATCGTCAAAAGAAGTTCTAAATATGAAAAAATCATCCATGAAGACCTCGATAATCTACTCAACCATATCTGAAAAGATAGTCATCATGCACCTCTAAAAGGTGGCTGGTGCAATACATAGCCCTAAAGACATCATTCTGAAAGCAAAAGTACTATAGGGCAGGTGAAAGTTGTCTTCTCTTGGTCCTCTAACGCGATGACTATTTGATTGTATCCTAAATAGTCATCTAAGAAACAATAATATTCATGCCCGGCCATCCTATCCAACACCTAATCAATAAATGGTAAAGGAAAATGATTTTTACAAGTGGTTTTGTTGAGCTTTCAGTAGTCTATGCAAATCCTCCATCCAATCATGGTTCGAGTAAGTATCAGTTTATTATTTACATCCCTCACCATTGTAATTCATTATTTATTCAACATAACTTGGACCTGGCTGACCAAGCCGTCAGAAATTAAATATAACACTAGCATCTAACCATTTCAGAACTTCTTTCTGAACTACCTCTTTCATTGTCGGGTTAAGCCTTCTTTAATGCTCTACTGTAGGGTTAACTTCATCTTCTAACAGAATTTTATGCACACAAATAGAAGGATTAAACCCCTTAATATCAGCTGATACCCACTTAAGAGCTGCCTTATGTTTTCTCAGCACCTTCAATAATTTTTCTTCTTCTGCATTAGAGAGCTTTAAAGAGATTATGACAGGAAAAGTGAAGGCTTCTCCAAGGTATGCATACCGAAGGTGCTTAGGCAGAGGTTGAAGTTCCAGAACCGATGCTTGTTTAATAATTGATTTTAATTTTAGAGGTGCTTATCCTAAATCTTCAAAGTACCTCCTATAGTTAGGCTCAAAAAAGTCCATCCAACATGTATATTCGGATATCTCAGCATCCTCCACCGTTATATTATTTACTAGACATGCTTTCAACGGTTTGCTTGGATGCTTGAATCTGTCACTAATTAGAAAATCTACTATTTAAATGCTAAAGCAACTCTCATCCATACGTGGATGTTTTATTGCTTTGAAAACATTAAAAATTACCCCCTCTTTATTCACCCTTAACTGTAACTCCCCTTTTCACACATCAATCAATGCTCCTACAGTGGGAAATAATGGTCGGCTAAGCAAGATAGGTATCTTATTATCATCTTACATATCTAGTATGATGAAGTTGATTGGAAAGATGAACTTGCCCACTTTTTCCAGAGCATCTTCAATTATTCCTTTGGGATGCTTTAGTGATCGATTAGCCAATTGCAGTGTCATTGTAGTTGACCTTGCTTCACCTAAACCAAGCTTCTTGAAAATAGATAAAGACATAAGATTAATGCTTGTACGTAAATCATATAGAGCATTTTTAAATATAGCATCTCCCATAGAACATGGTATAATAAAACTCCATAGAACCTTAAGTTTATGAGGCAATTTCTTTTGCAAAACTGCACTACATTCTTTAGTGAGAGCAACGGTCTCATATTCCTGTAACTTCTTTTTGTTTGATAGAATGTCCTTAAAAAATTTTACATAGCTTGGCATTTGTTCTAGAGCATTTGTAAAATGAATGTTAATACATAATTTTTTAAACACGTCAAGAAATTTAGAAAATTGCATATCTAGCTTATTCTTTTTAAGTCGCTGGGGAAATGGAACTCTCGGTATCATCTCTTATGGTGGCTCTGGTTGGGTTTTAGATTTTTTCATGCTATAAAGAGGTTTAGCCAACTGTTCCTCCTCTTTCTCTTTGCTGGAGTTTTTGTTTCCAACAGTCGGTTCAACTTCTTTTCCACTTCTTAAAGTTATGGCCTTGCATTGCTCCTTGGGGTTGATTTTGGTTGTGCTTGGTAGATTTCCTTGTTGTCTACCAGTGAGCTTGTTGGCAAACTGACCAACTTGAACCTCCAAGTTTCGAATTGAAGCTGCTTGGTTTTGAAGGTTAGTGTTGTCGGCTAATTGTGTCATAGCTTCTTCAAGTGTTGATTTCTCTTTTAGCTTCTCACTTGATGGTGGAATAGATTGATGTTTTAGGACATTTTGATTACCCCATAAAAATTTAGGATGATTTCTCCAACCGGGATTATATGTTGCGCTGTAAGGGTTGTTATGTTGTTTGTAGTTTGATAAAAATTGAGCATGTTTTGCTTGAAAGAAAGGGCTCCCAACTTGGCATTCTTCACTTGGGTGGTTTTCATGGAAAAATCACAATCTGTCACATGGATGGCATTTGCTGTGAGTTGATTGGATTTCAGTTGTTGAGTGAGCTAATGAACTTGGGTTTTTAATGACGTGATGACATCAATTTCATGCACCCCAGCAGTCTTCTTTGGTGTACTCCTTTTATTCGACCACTGATAATTATTTATAGCCATCTCCTCCAACAAATTGTATGCATCATCTTATGACATACTCATAAAAGCACCACCTGAAGCTGCATCAATCAATGTTCTTGTGGAAACATTCAATCCATTTTAGGAATTTTGAACCCGCATCCACTTAAGCAATCCATGGTGAGGGGATCGCCTAAGTAAATTCTTATATCTCTCCCAAACCTCATACAATGGGTCACTCTCAAATTCAGAAAAATTCAAGATTTCAATGCATATCTTTGTTGTCTTAGCTGGCGGGAAAAATTTGGTAAGGCATTTCTGAACTAAATCTTCCCAACTGGTGATTGATTCTACAGACATGGAGTCTACCAATTCTTTGCTCTGTCTTGAAGAGAAAACAAAAATAACCTAAGGCGAATGGCATCATCAATAACACCATTATGCTTGAAAGTGTCGTAAATTTTCAAGAAACTCGTGATATGGGCATTAGGATCATCACTCGACAACCCATAAAATTGAACCGAAGTCTGAATCATCTGTAGTATGGTCGGTGTGATCTCAAAATTATTGGCCTCAATCCTTGGTTTCCTGATAACTGAACGGATTCCCATTACCCGTGGGGGTGCAAAATCTCTCAATGCCCGTATGTCTTGCTCAAGATTTTCATTGTCTACCATAGTGTTTGAATTTTTCTAAATCTCTCGCTTTTTCTTTCTTAATTCTTTTGCAATTTTCATAACCTCGGGATTATAAGGCAATAACAACAGATTTTTTTGCTTCTTATACACTAAACAAGCACCTAAAAATTGAAGGCAAAATTAATCAAAGTAAACCAAATATAACTTACATTGATATTATTAATAATTTTATCTAAAATCCGGCAACGATGCCAAAAACTTAGTTTCCTGGTGCCGTCTCTTATCTTTTGTGGTGTATTTAGGGTATCAAAAAGTTTCCCAAAGGTGCTGCCTAAATAGGTTTATATATTATGGCTTTTTCCTCCAATGGAAAGAAAGTTAGTTTCCTACTCTATTTCAGATTCTTGCATATCCTAATATTGCGATCCAGATTTAGGGAGGAAAACGTGCAAATTGAGACTTCTCTATTTCTAGAGAAATTGTAGAAAATCAAATTTTATTTTCAACAAAACTAATCTTGCAATTTTTAGACCTCTGAAACTCAAGATATTGGCCATAACCCGAGATAGTGTCTGAATTGCAAGAAGTTAGAGTCTGATTCGGACTCTGTCTTTCGATTTGTTTTTTGGGATTCCAAATAGCAAACCTGAGTTCTATGCTCTTCATATGAAATGTAGGTCTATGTCTCATATTTTCAGAATGATGAATAACACCTGAAACGGAGTTGTATAACTCCTGTTACAACCCAAAAATCAATTAGCGCTCAGCTTTAATTTCATATTTGGTCTACTCAGTAATTTAGTATCTGAAAACACGTTGATTTCTCACAATGACAATAATTCAAAAGGGTATTTAAAATCCTAGTTAAATTATGCAACACACACATTGATTTTTTTTTGTCATTTTTTAAATCCAATTATATACATTCAAAGGTTTTTTTTTAAGGTTATCATGATTTTTTTTAATTTTGTATATTTTTATCATTATTATTTTTTATCATTTAATTAAAATAAAACCAACATATTAAAATTTTTTAGAACTATAACTCGAGTTATTTATTTATTTATTTTTATTTAAAACATGTTTATAGTCACTAGACATTGTTTTTTTCAAAATAAAAATATTCATTGTGATTTTACGCAGAACCATATTTAGTTGAATTCTATTATATCAAATTTCCACAAGTCTCTAATTGGAGCATCTCAAAAAAAAAAAATGTGCTAAATGGAAAACCAAAAAGAAAAGACAATATTTTTTGCTTTCAACTCTTATTTTTACAACTCCAAGAAAAGAGTTATATCCAAAATAAAATTTCTATGTTGAAAATTCATTCCTCCAATATTGGATAAAAATGCTAAAAATTTCTTTAATTTTTTTTTTGTAAAAAAAGGTTTTGATTGGAGTTGTTAATTAAAATTAATAAATGGTTTATAACATACTCTTCGAAATATTTTTTATTATTAAAGTGAATATAAATAAAAAAAATATATTTATATTATTTTAAAAAATATATTATTAATTTTACTCGTCTAAATAACATCTTTCTCTTCAGAATGCCCTTATACGATGAATTTTACGGTACAGCAGAGATGAAATCATAACATACACAGAGTTCTAGGCTAGCATTT
>Ga0325411_1009515_pt1 | contig 10366 bp, 8 predicted proteins | sample PopdelMetagenome_13_FD_206181 | JGI IMG/M metagenome (GOLD analysis project Ga0325411, IMG submission 206181) | Populus deltoides microbial communities from Bellville, Georgia, United States - Xylem-PdIQD-R4 | ecosystem: Host-associated > Plants > Phyllosphere > Stem > Wood/Secondary xylem...
ATATATGTAGCCTTAGATTATCAAGATTCACTCAGAAGACCACTTTATAAATATTAATGGTTGATCAATCATCAGCAGTTATATCTTCACAAGAAAGCAGAGAAGTTGAACAGAATATCTAAACTGAAATAACTGAAACCGGTGATACATTTCAGAAACATACATTTTGTTGCCTGAGTTGATAAATGAGTCTGGGACACTTCCAGTCAGCTTGTTTCCACTAAAAAACCTGGTTTTCAAAAGCCAGATTGATTCTTTCAGCATAATTCACTCCTCCATCCATGGTCAGATTCCAAATATTCAAATTTAAATACTTACATAAAATCATATATTTTTGCATCTCGAGGAATTCCTCCTTCCAACTTGTTGAAAGTTAAATCCCTGCAAAAGATTACATTAAAAGATTTTCCAACTTTAGTTTTCGGAATATTCCTTGCATCTTTTTGCAAGTAGTTTTGCAATAGACAAGCTGGAGCTTCTGCTAAATGCAAATACCTGCATTATTTTTACTTATGTTTCATTTGGTTCATGGTTAAACACAAACCAAGTTAAATGTCAAGGATGTAAAAGTGTTTAGAATGTGTGGAAGAAAGTTTAGAAATAAGGTTCTAAATGTTGAAGGTAAATTGATTTCTAGAAATTAGTTGAATCAGTCGAGTGGTTGATAACAGGTCAATCAATTGAGACAAAGCGAGTGGTTGGATTAAGAATCAGTCAACCGGTTCAGTCGTCATAATACAATTCCTGTTTAGATTAGGATTTCCTTGATTTCCTTGTATTAGTTTAATTTCTTAATTATTTAGAACTTTATGTTTATAAAAAGGCTTGTAATTCAACATTACTATAAATATAAAAAGAAAGAAAATAGCTAAGGGGGCTTAAAGAGAAACACTTAACAAAAGTATTCGTTTCTCTCAATCTTCTTCTTGTTCTTGAGTTTTTGACCTTATAGTATTGTGTTGATCTTATACCACACTTGTTTTACATTATAGTGGTCAATACCGCCGCCAAACATGTATGAGAAGTTTTGGAAGAATCAAATTAAGGAGTTGACAATGTGAGAAAGGTACCATGTTTAGAAAAGCTATGTGACGACTTTGAAAAGTTACATATATTTGAATTAGAGAATATTTCAGAATATTTTGCAAGAGTATTGGTCATATACAATCAAATAAGGAGATATGGAGAGAAGATGGAAGAGACACGTGTGGTAGAGAAGATTCTACTCTCGCTACAAAAAAAGTTCCATTATATGGTTATCGTGATAGAGTAATCACAGAATATAGATGTTCTCTCAATATAAAGTCTCATGGGAAAATTACAAGTCCATAAGGAAAGAGTCGATGAAATTCAAAAGGATGTAGACGCATAAACACTTATTTCATAGCAAGATAGTTCTGGATTTTCCTAAGGGGATAGAGGACATGGACAAAACAAATAAAGAGGAGTAAGAGGCAGATTTGAAAAGGGAAGCCAAGACAACCTTAATAGATCAATCAGTTGACCGCATGAAACAAACTAGTTAATTGGTTACATCGAAAATGACAATCCAAAATCCAGGTTTGACAAATCAAAAGTTAAATGCTATAACAGTCAAAAGATAGGTCATTATGCTAGGGATTGCTAGATTCCAACCAAGAGGATTGAGGAGAATGAAAATATTATATATAATATAAGAAGAGAAAGAAGCCACCCTAGTATAATTTCATAATAAGAGAATGCGAGAAAAAGAGAATTGGTGGTATCTAGAAAATTGAGCTACTACCACATGTGTGGAGATAAAGACAAGTTCATAGAGCTTGATAAAACAATTAGAGGTAATGTCACTTTTGCAGATCATTCAAAAGTTGTCATCAAAGAAAAATAAATGATTTTTGATTAAATTAAAAGATGGAATTCATCAATGTATTTATGATATCTATTATATACTAACGGTGAAAAGCAACATATTGAGCTAAGGACAATTGTTGGAGAAGGGATATGAGATTAAGATGAAGGATCATACTTTAACATTACTTGACACTAAAAGAGTTATGATTGCAAAGATAACCATGACAAATAATATAATATTGTTGTCAAATTTCATAACCCATTTTTTGATTATTTCCCAAGTTCATTTATTTTTCTTCCAAAAAAAAAATAAATAAAATGAAGACCAGTGACGCGGAGAAAGAAGGTCAAGGAGGATCTCAAACATATAGGAAAATCAACCTATAATTTTGGATGAAATTCGAAGCCTAATTGTATCTCATTATACTCGAGACTAAGAAAATAATGTAGATTCAAGGTCAAATTAAATGATTATAGGATGAATCTACATAGAAATTGTTAGAGAATAATAATATTAAGCTATTGGGTTGAAATGGTGTTTTGACATGGTATTAGAGCCTTGATGACCAAGCGGTCACGAGTTTGAATCCCACCATCCCCATTTATTTGATAAAAATCAAACACAAGGTAATTTAGGTCTGTGCAAGTTTCAAGCTCAAAGGGCTTTCACTTGAGGGTGTGTGTTAAAGAATAATAATACTAATTATATCTCGAGACCTCACCTAAAAGTTTAAGCTATTGGGTTGAGATGCTTCTTTGACATAAATGAAGTTCATAGGCATAATTAAATTTTTATTAGGCCAATTTGATCTAATCATGGGGCAAATTAAAGTTTAATTATGTTTGAAAATTAATTGGAGTCGAATTGAAGGATTTAATCAAGTGCAAAGATGTAATTATGCTTTAAATGAGTTAAATTAATTTTATCAGGGGCTTAACTGGTGAAAAATTAAGTTTGAAAGCCCAATTTGGGTTTATTTGAAAAGATTTGAATTTTAAGAAACCAAATTTAATTTTTACAAAGTCAGGTAGTTGAAAGCAAGGCAAAATTACAAGAAAATCAAAATTTTATAATCAAATAAAAATTAAATTAAAACAATTCGCAGTTAATAACCATTTTGCAGTGTTATTAAAATATATTCATGTTTTTAACTTGTATAACATTGCAGCGCATGTAAGGTGATGAGTGAAGGTGTTAAGACTTACAGCGTTTTCAGAGAACCCGATGTCCACACATCTCCTGGGATCACTCCAGCTAAATTGATGTTTCTCAAAACCCTTCAAAGAAATTAAAGATAGGCTTAATTAGTTCTCAATAGAACATGTTCTCAAGTTTATTTTAGACATTTTACGGACAGTTGACGAACAAATTTTTCACTCTGGGGGGGATGTTGGTTAAATTAGACTCTGGTCCAGACATATCAGTGATCCTCCTGTACATTGAAAACAAAAGAATGTTATAGTTCCCTTTATTCTTTCTGCCTTCTTCAAAGAGGAAACACCAAAATTATTGTATTTATTGCTGTGCATCTCAGGAAGTAGTTTGACTCACAAATCTCTCAACTTCTCTAAAGAAAGAATGGCAGGAGGTATGGGCCCTTCTAGTCCACTTGCGTATAATTCACTTCGTTTGTCCAAAGAGGAAAAACAAAATATCAGAATATTGTGCAACATGTAGCAGAGAAATGAATTAACGAAATTATCATGCAGATAGAGATCCTCACAGTCTAACAAGATAACTCCAGTTCCCAATGAAATCAGGTATTCTGCCACGAAGATTATTATCACTTGCACGACTGCACATTGCAAAACCGAATTAAGGAAACCAGATGCTATTGAATCATCAAAAACTGTGTTTAAAGAAGAAAGGAATTGATTACTTACAAATCAGTCAAGTTTAGCTTAGCGAGAGTATTTGGCAAGTATCCCTCCAACTGATTGGAGGAAAGTATCCTGCAACCATTAATTCATAGCACAGCATCAAAATTGCAACTAAAATGCCTAGCTTGCGTTGGTTTAATAATGATGAGCAGTTAAATGCCTTACAGGGCTGTTAAGTTGACAAGATCACCAAGCTGAGAAGGAATAGTACCAGAAAACTGATTTGCTTCAAGGGACCTTCATGTATTTGTATTTGATTAATTGACAAAAATAAATTTAGTGAACCAAGTAAGCTAGCATTGTCAAAAACAGAAACAGAAAACAAAACAAATGATAAATCAGCAGAACATATATTTATGACTTCAATACATACAAGTAAGTAAGGCTACGAAAACTTCCCAAGTACCCAGGAATATTTCCTGACAAGCGATTGGATGTAAGTGAGCTGCATGCATAAAATGTATCTAGTTATGGTGAATTCTGCCTTGTGTATGAACTGGTAAGCAAAGATGAGGTGAATGAACTTACAGGTTTGTCAAATGTTTCATTGAAGCCCATTCCTCAGGAATATTGCCAGAAATGTAGTTGCGAGTTAGGTCACTGTAACAGATAATATATCTTCAATACTTGAGAATTTAACTTCTTCCTTTAAAAAATCTTCTCAACCCAGTAGTTTAAGCTGTTAGGTGAGGTTTCAGTATATGATTTATATTATTCTCTAACACACTTCCTTAAGTGAAAGCCTTTTGGGCTTGAAATTTGCATAGACTCATATTACCTTATACTTAATTTCTATCAAATAAATAAGGATAGTAAGATTCAAATTGGTGACTGATTGGTCATCAAGGTTCTGATACCATGTCAAAAAACCATCCCAACTCAATAGCGTAAGCTGTTAGGTTAGGTTATATGATATAATTTATATTATATATACTCAAATTTTACGGGATCAAACCTAAACATTATTGTTCAAGATTTACTATATTTTTCTAATTAATTTAAAATTGTTTAACCTATTTAATGTATATCTCTTTAATTATTTTAATTTCTTGGTATCCGAATAGGTTTTAGAGTTGTAATATTGAGTTTTTGATTATTAAGATTACTGGAAAGAAATCATTCAATAATAATAAAAATGAATTAAGGTTTATGTATTTTTTTTATTCTCGTTTGTTAGGTTTAATTAGCTGCGTCAAATATGCTTCTTCCTTTTTATTATTATTATTATTATTAAGGTATTTCCATTCCACAATTTATAAATTAGTCGTTAAAAGTTACTTTGAGATTCTAGAAGCAATACACATAGAAACAGAAATAAAATATATCCTGAAAAGATTCTTACAGATATTTGAGATATGTAAGGCTGGCCATTTCAGGCAGGAGCTTGCCTTGAAGACTGAGCGTTTTGAGAGATCTGTTATTGAAAAAAACATCATGGGTACATAAACAAATGTTTAGATGATTGAAAAATAAACTAAAATATTTACAGATAATTAATTTAAACATAGGAGCAATGTATCCAATCTATTTAAAAATGGGTTAAAAAATAAATATAGAAGACAAAAAATAATAATCTTACAATGACGTGATATGACAATAACTATCATTATTGAGGTTGAGGGTGCAATTGCATACGGTGGTGCTATTGGCTTCTGAATCTTGGTTGCAAGCATCGGCCAACTCCAAGGGTTGCCCACCCTGTGTCAGTGTCTTGTCAATTTGTTTTAACGCCGTCACTAGTTTAAGGGTCATGCATCCACGGAAAATTTTATCAAAATATATATATCCATAACATAACTCATATCACCCAAAAAAAAAAAAAACTAATAGTTTTCAAGTGGCATTCTAACACAATAAAATGGTAAAAAATAGAAATAAATAATTAAAATATATAAATAAAGTAAACGGATTGTATATTAACTCCACATTTAATCATAAATAATTCAAAGTTCTCCTTTTCAATTTGTTGCATGTATTTTAGGAGAATTGGAAATCAAAAAACACTATTTTATTAACTCATTTATATGTTTTAAATTTTAAATTTTTTTAATCCCACTTATTATTTTAAATTAATTTTGTTTGTTTACTCTTAATATCAAATACGTATTGTTTGTTTTTCTTAATAAATAGAACATGTAAGATAAAAAAAAAAAAAAAGGGACACCAAAAATATGTTTGATTTTTTTAAAAAAATGAATAATGCTTTGACATAGTGTTAGAACATAAAATAAGTTTCAAATCTTAATCAACAGCTTTCACATAAAAAAAATATATTATAAAAATAATATGAAGATACAACTTATTTACGTTTAAGTTATTGGATCCAAAATTGTAAAAGGTATGGTCATATTGTGTGTATTTACACAGGCTATCAAATGATATACGAGAGACAATAACTAGCTTTCCTTCTTGTTAATGTATCGACCATGTGATAACATTTATAGAATTGAAGAAAATTACAATAATCATGAAATAACAAAAATCATCCAAAAGTGAAAAACAAAACTCCTTATTATATCCCAGATCCGCGTAATTACTATATAGTAAAAAAACAATAGTTAAATAAGGGAATTTTAAAAATTAGAGGACAAAATACTAACAAGGGAACTCAAAAAATAAAAACTAACTTGAATTAAATAATAATGTTAATATTATTCATATATTGAAAAATCATGCCCCATTTTCTTATAATTTTTTTCTCTAAGTCTTTTTTTTTTAGTTCTTGATTTAAATATCTCTTAAAAATAATAATTAAGGGCATTTTTTTGGTATAAAAAGAATTTTTGTAATATTTTCTTAAAAGTGAGACGTTTTATTAATTAGATATTCAAACTTTTTTTCATACTCTTTGTAGTTTCCAAATACCTCGAGAATTATTGTAATTTGTAGAAAAAAGAAATCTGATACACATTAAATAATTTATTCATCTTTAATATGACCCCACATGAGCAAGGGCGGAGGCATGCATGGGCTAGGATGGTCTAGTCAAGATTTTATCAATATTGTTTTACTAGGTTATATTAATGAATTTCTTAATCTGAAAGTATGAGGTTGTACGTAGTTGTAAGCAAATCTGTGGATATGTGACTTAGCACACCAATGGAATGGAAATTAAGTCGTGGAAATTAATTAGCTCAGATTATTACAACACTCCATATATTATTGCAATAAAAACAAAGCTTACTCTCTTACCTTCGTCTGGATGTAACTGATATGGTATAGCTGAACTGAAAGTAGCAGAGCTGAAAAGAGTGATCACGACCACCATAACTCGGCAAAACTGAAGAAGTCCATGCGGAGGCTGAAGCATCGTGAACATGTTGGGTGGAGGAGTAGGAAAGAAGCTTGAATAAGTTTTCATTTTATGAGGTACGTACTTGATTTATACTGGACGTACGTGGGGACAAATTCTTAAATTTGTGAGAATGACCTTTAGCCACTAGATTTGATGATTCCTTTCATTTCTATCTCTCCAAACCGATAATTAATTATGAGTTGGACAAGTTTAAGCTGCTCATCTCTCCAGCCATTAATTTCTCCCCTTCTCTTTTCCTTCATCAGCCTAAATTATTGATAAAATTAACTACAACACGGTAATACTAATTCTTAATTTGGCCGAGTCCAATCAGAATTATATGTTATTTTATACAATATATATATATATATATATATATATATATATCTAGGATATTTTTAAGATATTTATATTAAATATCTATATAAACCAATATTTTTAGAAGCATAAAGAAAAAGGTTAGAATGCCAAAGCTCCTCTCTCTGGATAACACAAGTCTGATATAAAATTTAAATAAGGTTTAAGGAACATTTAACTCTAAAGAATAGTCACTCTTCATGTCACCTGTATAAATACTATACTGACTTAAGCATTAGAATAGTTTTTTTTTGTAGGTGTTACTAGGCCCACCAGGTCCTTCGGATCCAGTTTTATTAGCCTATGAAAAGCGCCCACAATCTTTCTCTTGAGGATTTTTCCAGCCTTATCAATTGACATCGTCTGTGGAAAATAAACAAAAAGTCAATTTATTAATGTTTTTTAAAAACTTTTTTCATGGCTGACAATATATCTACGGCTACGCCAACAACACATGATGCTAGCAACTAAGCCAACACTACTAGAAAATCGGCAAAAACCAACAGAATTACCGATGAAATTTTTTCGTTGGTAATTTTTACCGATGGAAATAATTTCATCTCCAACTCTGTCGGTATAAAATGACGGTATTATTCTGTAGGCGATAAGGTCGGTCTATACCGACGAAAGTATTCTGTTGGCATAAACTGACGGTATTATTCTGTTGGCGATAAGGTCGGTCTATACCGACGAAAGTATTCTGTCGGTATATACCAATCGTATCGCCGATGGCCTATATAGTTTGTTTGGAAAGTTGCAACGGTGCTGTGATGTGGATTTTTGTAAGATGATTTTATCGATGGAATGACCAGCGGATTTAAACGGAGATAGCCGTACAGTGACCTGACACTTTGATGGATTTTTTCAGACGATTTTACCGACTGATTCAAACCGAGATAGCGGTACAGTGACATGGCACTTTCACCGTCGGAATAACCGATGGAATCACCGACGGATACATTCCGTCGATGAGTCCATCGGTAAAAGCCATTATATATCCACTCTGCCGACAGTACTCTCTTCCTCTGTTTCCCCTTCTTCTTTCCCATCCCACCTCTCCCCTCCCAAACTGCAACCAACCACCCATCCCAACTTTCCACTCTTCTCAACACAAGCACTTAAGTTTCTTATACTTTTATACGTGGTCACAATATCCGTTCTTGTGGATTTTATCATTTTTTATAAGTAAATCTATCCTTTTTAGTTTTAACATTTAAATGTGAATTTTATTGTTTTTTTAGTATATGTATTTTGTTAACGTATGTACTTGTTTGATTCTTATTTGTCAAAGAAACTTGTAGTATAAATGTATAATTTTGTAGTTGTTATAGTTTGTTTTAGATTTTGTCAAATTATATTTGTTTGTAAATTTTTAAAATTTTGTTTGAATTACATCGAATTAAATGTGTTGTGATGAAATAAACAATAGCTTGTTTAACGGGTCTGTTTTAATTGTTATCAATTCTATTATGAAGTTGTGATTTCCTTAAATTTATATATGTATAAATTTGTATGCATGAACGTTGATAGTTGATAATTGATAATGAATATTTAATATAAGTATTTTTTCAGTTTGTTGGATAATGTCGGGGAAGACCAATATTTTTGTTATGTTTTATAAAGGTTCAATAGAAGTCATGGATGATCGTTCATGAATGTATTGGGACTCACCCCAAGGATTGCGGAGGATGGATTACTGTAACGATGTTCAGGGTTTTTGTAACAACCCGGCTTTTACAAGCCCAAAACAACAGTAAATTTTTTTTTTTGTACTTGACACACATCGTGTCGGTAATCGGCGAACATGTTCCCTTCACATCATCAATATATAATCCATACATCAACAACAATCAACATTTCATTTAAAAGTGAATCTTACATAAACTTGTAATATTATGTTTGCATGATTAGAAGTTCGTATTTAAAATATACATGCATAGTCATGAGTTTGTATTCTATCCTACAAATAGTCATCACGAATTTAATCTAAAAGGATCTAATAATAGTTATACATTCAGTACATTGATTCATATAAAATACATTATGATTTAGAATGCAACTACATGATTCCTCGCAAAAGTAGGTTCTCATGTATCGGGTTTCCTAGGCACCTTGTTGGTATGACATCCCTACTGCAGTACAAAACATTTACAAGAATGCAATTACTTAATAATAATAATAATAATAATAATAACAATAAGAAAATAGTCTGGCAGTTTAACGAAGCATTAACATTATCTCATGTTTGAAGCGCTACATTTGTAGTTCCTTCATGTTCTTGGTATACATAATTTGCAGTGTATATATATATATATATATGCGCACCAATTCTTGCAATCAACTATAATCTTAAATCCGACCATTCTTTTAAGACATCATTTGTCGGGGTTAACTATTCACTCACCCCGACCATCCCCTTCGAATTCCATCAGCCAAAACTAATCAATCGTTTGTCCTGGATGATTTGTCCCGGTCATCCCTTCGGATGCCATTAGCCGAAGCTAATCAATTGTTTTTCCCGGTCATCCCTTCGGATGCCATTAGCCGAAGCTTATCATTCGTTTTTCCCGGTCATCCATTCGGATGCCATTAGTTGAAGCTAATCAATCGTTTTTCCCGGTCATCCCTTCGGATGCCATTAGCCGAAGCTAATCTTTTATTTGTCCCGGTCATCCATTTGGATGCCATTAGCCGAAGCTAATCATTTATTTGTCTCGGTCATCCATTCGGATGCCATTAGCCGAAGCTAATCAATCGTTTGTCCCGGTCATCCCTTCGGATGCCATTAGCTGAAGCTAATCAATCGTTTGTCCTGGTCATCCATTTGGATGTCATAGCTGAAGCTAATCAATCGTTTATCCCGGTCATCCATTTGGATGCCATTAGCCGAAGCTAATCAATCCTTTGTCAACATTTAAGCATTTGGTAATCTGATATTTGAATTAACACAATACGGCAACGTTCATGATAAGGTATTTCATTTTTCAAGGTCATCTCTTCAAA
>Ga0325411_1009520_pt1 | contig 10364 bp, 4 predicted proteins | sample PopdelMetagenome_13_FD_206181 | JGI IMG/M metagenome (GOLD analysis project Ga0325411, IMG submission 206181) | Populus deltoides microbial communities from Bellville, Georgia, United States - Xylem-PdIQD-R4 | ecosystem: Host-associated > Plants > Phyllosphere > Stem > Wood/Secondary xylem...
ATAATAATAATAATAATAATAATAATAATAATAATAATAATAAAGAGAGCTTTGAGATGTGATATTGATATAAGAATTAAACAATAATAAAAATAATTGTCAAGGTTAGAGGATCCACTAATGGTATTTCAAACAAGTATAGTATAAACTCTTATTATTAACTGGAAACCACACAAAGGAGGTTCCAATCAGATTATAAATTGTTAACATGATTACATCAGTTATCTCATTCGAATAATGCTAATACTTGTAAATGTTGTTAGGCATTCATGATTATAACTTATGTTAACAACAAATCAAGTTCCTTTCATAGCACAAGTGTCGGTTATACCATACGGTTTGGGCTATGAAAGTGCCAAGTATTTGTTGTACCAAGGGTTATACAACATAAATCTAGATTAATCATTTAACAAGCAAAGTATTAAAAGTGAACAAGATAACAAATATAAAACATGTTAGTATGAAATATTAAAGTCCATGTTGAGTTTATACTATACTTATTCTTACACTATTAGTGTAACCTTTTCACCTTGACATAATAAACTTAGCTAAGCATAATGAAAAAGAGAAACATAAATAAACAAGATGAGAACATAAATAAGATATAAGTTAACTAAGTAAAGGAATAGAAATGAAAAGCATAAACAAGAGATTAATATAAACAAAACTTAAGCATTACAAAAATATAAAGAGCAAGAACATGATCTTGATCTGGAAACCAAAATGCCTAAATGCATGGCAAATGCCTCCTTTTATAGGCCAAAATTTGGAACTATTGATTTGATGACTAATTGTTGAGTGGGTGGCCACATCTTGACTTGGTGACAATCCTTATCTTCTTGTCTAAACAAACATCATTGATAACGTCAGAATTTGAACAGACTTAAATCATTAAAGTTCTAAGAAATTGTCTCAGCTTTCCAACAAAAAAAGAATCAATGCATTTGGACTTCTAGAACTCGAGATATGGGCTGAACACCGAACAGTGTCTGGGCTGCAGGATAGATTTTGACTTCTCCATTGTTGCTAAGATTTGGACTTCCAAACAATAGAATTGAGTCTTGCACTCCCATGAATGTTTTAGGCCTATGTCTTAGCTTTCTAGCCATATAAACCAAATTGAAATCCAAGATCTACAGCTTCAAATATGACCCAATGATTGAACAATGTTCCAGCTTGGACTGAACCAGCATCTCTTTTCTAAGCTTAACCCTCTCTTTGTCTTCTTAATTTTAGTAGATGAACTCATCAATCAATCCTTTGATTTATGTGATAGGCCTGCATTTAAGATGAATATTTACCATAAATTAAAGGTGTCTTATAGTATTAGACTTGTTATTATAAAACATGCTTTAGTTATGAAGTTATTGATACTTTAAGTGCAAAATAATAATATAAAACCTTGATAAAAATTTAAGTACTAATCAATTAATGCCGAACCAAGAGGGAGACAAGGATGTATGAAAAGGGATGTAAAGAAAGACAAGGATAAAGCAAACAACCAACCAGATGTTATAGAATTTTACCGAGTTTTAATTAGTAATGAATATTTAATATTTAATATTGATTATTCTAGTCTATAATAACTAGGATATGTATTTTTTTATAGCATAGGAACCTCTATGTTGAATGCTTGATACATTGTGGACTTGATGCATGTAGTATTTGCATAACAATATTTGATGCATGATAATTTTTGAACATATTATGAACTGTTTAGATGTAACATGCTATATAAAGTATTCTTTGTATATGTTATGAACTATTTGCATGAAACATGTAAGAACTATTAGGATGTTGTTGCATAAATATTATTAATTGTTCTCATGCTACATAACACAGTTTCAATTATGCTTACAAGCATACTTTAATGAAGTATCTATTTATGATTGAACTATCAAAACTACTTGCATGCTAATTCAACTTTATTGTGTTTTGCCACAAATCAGGTAAAGGAGGAGATTGTAAATGTCAAAATGATTAACTTTGATTAGTAAAGAATTATTTGTGTTGATGAAAATGAATTTATTTAGATTGTTAGTTTATCCAAATTAGAAAAAAGGGTTAGTCAAGTTTATCTTACAGGATATAGTGTGATTATTTATGTAATTATCTAGTTTGTTTTGATAAATTATATAGAAAGTTCAGATAAGTTTTTTTTAAAAAAAGATAAATACAAGTTATCTGAAGATAAATATCTAAGAAGTGTTTTTGGGAAACATATTAGTAGTCTGTTAAGAACAAAACAGACTAAGAAGCTTGTAAATAATGTTTATTAAATATTCTTATCCTTATCACATGAATATGTATACAAGGAAAGACAATCAAAAGCATTTGTTAGAGTAGCACTTGTAGTGAAGCAAACGTGCCTAACCAACTAAAGAGTTACATAGAGTTTTGCAACATATACTCTTGACACACGAGTGGAGTGTGAAGAAAATTCTCAAGGAGAATTATTTGCTAAAGAGTTAGAGAGCTTACAAACTCTTAGGGGGAGTTCCTGTATTAATTGTGAGCATCTGGATGTTTCAGTTAGGATGCTAAAAGTTTGAAGATCATTAAGTGTTCTGGTAAGCTACTGCTGTAGAAGATAAAACAGAGTGTTTCTCTTGACAAGTAAAGTAGTATAGAAATGAAGGATTTGTAGTTGAAAACAATCCTCTTGTAATATTCTAAACTAGTAAAAGTTGTCTATCATTGGTTTGACTGCTTCAGAGGGTTTTTTTTTTCATCTTTTAAAAAGTTCTTCAAAAGGTTTTCTCTTTGTAACCAAATAACTTAATTCATTTATGTTTTTCACACTTAAATTTATTTGGTTATTGATCAATATTTACTAAGTGTTAGCAAATTTCTTCTTAACATATAAGGAACATAAATGGGACTTTCACATAACAATTAATCAAACCAAATTTATTCTCCACATCTACCCCTTGCCAAAACTTTACATTAAAGAAGGAACATGGTTTTCTTCAAATTGTCCACATTTCTCATATTAATAATTAGTTTTTGATGTTTAAGAACACAATTCTAAAAACAAAACACCATTATTCTCAATCTTTTTGATACAATTTTTGATTAATTCCCTTTTCAATAATGAGGTAATTGTTTTCTGAAATGTATTTTCTACTTAAATCTCGGCAGAGTTTCCCCTGTAAATTTAAAATACCAAGTTATTGACATTATAACTTGTAATATAATACTCAAAATTATCAAGCACAACTCAATATTTTTGGACCTTATCCTTTATATTCAACCAAATCAATCACATATCCTTTTCATTCACATCACCATAATTAAAAGACAATATAATAGAATTGTAGAATTTGAATTATATTAGACTATCATACACCATAATGTAATTTAAAGAAATGAAGTAAATAAAGGAAATACATGTAATAACTAAAGACTTGCTAATATGTTTAAACTTTCATCTTAATCAAATAAGGGTGAGATTATTTTTCATCTTAAATTCTTCAATTTATACAAATATCATCCTAAATACAACTAAAACACAATAATAAGATATATTACAAAACATTCCTTTAATATAAAAAAAAGGACACTAGGTATATATATTGCTCTACTTGGGTATGTGAAGGACCTGACAATTTAAATCATTCATTACATTAGAAACTTTAAACAACAACTTGAATAAATTAGAATAAAATTCATTATTTAATTTCAAAACCAACTTTGAAAATTTTACAAATCACATACCTATTCTCAAAAGCATATAAAGAATTAATGTCCAAGTCATCTGTCAAATAGATGCCACTAGCTTCAGCTAGTCTAATCTAATATACTAGTCGACTGAATACAAACTCCACTAGCCTCAACTAGTCTAAATATAATATCATTGTCGGATGAACATAGACACCATTAGCCATAGCTAGTCTAAAACAATTTTTTTTTGCTCTTTTTGCATAATTTACATTAATAAGAAATGATACACATTTAATGAAATTACAGAAAATAAATCTATAAATTCCTAAAAGTGTTCAAGTGTAGAACACTTACCTAATGTTTGTGATTTAGTTGTAGTCCCTTAATGTTGAACAGATCATGTGGCCTCTCTTGTACCATAAATTTACAACATCATAAACTAACACAAGAATTTCACTAAAATTTTGAATCATCACCAGTAATTCCTTACATAACAATTTCAGGCAATCATTAAGAAATTCATAAAATCTCATATTTTCCATTTTCTTACCCTTAATGGCCGACACCAAACCTCTTTTAATAGCATGACTCATTTTCAATTCTTAATCAAAATATTCCTTTACATGTGAAATCAAGCACAATACAACAATTTCACCTTTACATTCAATATTCATGCTCAAGAATTATAATTTGTAACTACAAAAAAATTCAATCACTTAATACAAAATAACTAAATTTAATTATAATCATCTTTCACACAAATTTATGCATTAATCTAACACAATTCACTTGAATAGACACAATTCCATTATTTATTAATTTGTCCTCTCCGGGCCGGCCCTATAGGTTCTATTGAACCATATGATTTTTTCTTCATGATTTCTTTCTAATTTTTCTTCCATTGTAATCTATTCTACTTCAATCTCTATTATCACAACAAATTTCACATTTTCCCCAAATTCCTATCATGAACCTTAAGCTAAAATTCGCAAATCTGGCATTAATCCTTTTCCTTTTGAGTTAGGTTTAAAACCCCTTACCTGATAATAAAATGAGTTAGTTCACCTTTTCTCTTTCTTGATTCTCTCTTATTTTGGTAGTTAGTGCACTTAAACCCTTACTCTTTAATTAAAGCCTTAAATCTTGGATCCTCCTAAGGTTTTTGGTGTAGGACTCTCTAATTTTCTTTTCTCCTCCTCCCTCTCTTTACAAATTCTTGCTGGAAATGTATAAAGGAAAACTAAATGAATTTTTCAAAATTTTCCTTTTATTTATAAAATTGTCATTAATGAGTTTCTATTTTACTTTTCTATCCAACTTTTGATAGTTTGTTATGGCCTCCTTGAAGTCTGATCATCTAAAAATTTTACCCAAAGATAAAAAAATATGTTAGGAGACTCATCATAAAATTTTAACCTAATCCGATGATTAGATTGGAACTTATGCTTGTTAGCATAAAACTAGTTAGTAAGTGATTTTTAAAAAAAATTGAATTTTCTCATGTCATCCTTACATAAACCATATTAATATTTCAACTAAGTCCTAGGGAATATTTTATCATTCCACATATATCCATTTTGCATTTCTTTTATTTCATTTACAAGTTTATTACCGTCTCACAGTAATATTATTAGTTTCATTTGGGTTTACATTAAAACTTTTTCATATGTTTCCTTCTTTTATTTATGATTTATTATAAATTTTGAACTTTCAGAGGCTTACATTCTTCCTTCTTAAATAAATTTCATCCTCGAAAACAAGCTTGAGTACCTTTTAATAATCTCTGACTCTCTTTCCTAAATCTTTTCTTTTATTTTAGAGTTTTTCCATAACACTCTCACTAAAGGAAACTTCTTATTCCTTAGTTCTCTTATGTTGTGTTCAAGGATCCTTATTGGCTTCATGTTTACAGTTAAATCCTCTCGAATTTCTATGGAAACATGTGAATGGATTCTAGAAGGATCTAGCTTTGCTTTCTATAGAAATGACACATGAAACATGTTGTGTATTTTGACTAAATAGGGGGGCAATGCCGGTCAATAGGAAATAAGATCAATTCTTTGAATGATTTTATAAGGCCTAATATAACTTAGGGTTAATTTTCCATTCATTCCAAACTGCATGATGTTTTCCCAAGATGCAACCTTAAAAATACTTGGTCGTCTACCATAAACTCAAAGGACCTTCTTCTATTATCTACATAACTTTTTGTTTTTTGTCCTGAGCCCCATTTATTATATCTTTTATGCTTTTGACTTTTTTCAAGGTAATTTGCACCAACTCCGGCCCAATTAACTTCCTATCACCAACTTCTTCCTAATAAACTACGGTTTGACATTTCATTCCATACAAGACCTCGTAGGGAACATTACTATTGTAGCCCGATAATTGTTATGGTAAGTGAATTCAACAAGTGGAAGATGGTCTTCCCAATTGCCCCTAAATTATAATATGCAAACTCTTAACAAATCCCTTTAGTTTTGGATGGTTCTTTCTGACTATCCATTAATATGAGGATGAAAAATGGTGCTTAAATTTAATTTTATCCATAGATCACGCTAGATACATGGCCATAAGCATGAAGTGAGTTTAGGGTCTCGATCTAAGACGATTCATAACGGTAGCCCATATAATCTCACCACTTCATTTATATACAACTTCACCAATTTATCTATTAAGTCAATAATTTTCATAGGCAGGAATAATGCAAATTAGTTAGACAATCTAGGATGACCCATATGGCATCATTTCATTTCCTTCCTGTTTACCACCTATTAATAGATGATTTGATAACATTTTGCGAACACTGATCAGTAACCATATAAAAAAATAATGTAGAAAACTTAACTGCACAAGGTATTTAGTTATGAAGGGAAAGCATTTTAAAGAACTCTTCGAAAGTTAAAAAACCATCTGGGGTAGCCAAACCTAGGATAGATAATTTTTCTCATTAGTTTGAAAGATTACAGGAGGCAAATTTCTGAACACAACTCTTTGTGTCTATACTACCTTATTTGATGAGACAATGAACCATATTATGTCTCTTACCATAGTAGCTTATCAGTACATCTGATGATTTTCAAATTGTTGTCATCATAACTAGAAGCTCCAATTGCTAATAGTTCACATAGGAACTCTTTCTAGGAGTCTGCAGGCTCTCCAACGCTTCAGGGACTAATTCTCCTCAAGAATTTCCTACACACTCGTCATGTGTCAAAAGTATATCTTGCAAAACTTTGTGTAAAATGCTTAGCTGGTTGGCACACTTGCTTCAATATAATTTATGCTTTTACATTTTGTAACTCTCTTTTGAAGCACACATTTCTTCAGACTTAATCTTCCTTATATACATGTCTTATGTGATATGGATAAGGATAATTTTCAAGTTTCCTAGCCTATCATGTTGCTAATAGACAGCTCACATGTTTTACAAAAACACTGATTAAGTTATCTTCAGATAATGTTTTCTACTCTATATGAACTCATCTCTTAAATAATCTAAATAATCTAAATAATTACATAGAAAATAATGTTAATTAATCTTAATAAGCTTTTATCTTAACCAAATTATTTTTTTACCAACCGAAAAAAAATCTATACTAATCTAAGCCAACAAAGCAACATTTACAATCTCTTTTTTTAGCCTGATTTGTGACTAAACATACAAAAATAGATTAGAACGCATCAAGTTCAGATCAAACAAATTTTTTTGCAAACACAATCAGTTAGCATGAGAACAATTGTTAGTGTTCTTATATATATATATATATAATGTAAATACTTGTATAGATCAAAAAGTGAAACAAAGCTGGAAACCAGCAAGTCAGAATATACAGGCATGAACATACAAGTGAACAAAGGGAACATGCTCCCTAATACAAAAATAACAGTTTAGCAAGCTAAACAAAATCAGCAAACATGCGTCAAACCACATAGGATATGGCCATTAAACACATCTTCACAGAGCAACCCTCAAACAAACAAGTAAGAGGGATCACAATAACCAAAAATAGCCCAGACAGTAGCTAGTTAAGGGCACAAGTTGTTGCAAGTAGCAGCCTGAACCTATCTACAGGCACGATAAAGAGGGAGCAACAACTCTAGTAAGGCATCCAGTCCAGCAAAGGGGATTTCAGCAGCCTACTCTAAAACAGTAGCAACAGGCTACCCAACTAGTAAACCAATAGACACATGCAAAAACATGAACAACCTGCAAGTATACAAGCCAGCAATACCAAACAAACAACAAAATAGCATACAAAATACACTAAGGCAGCAACACCTAGGACAATTTATACAACAAGAAGGAGCCCAACCAGCTCCCATATAAGGAGGGAGGCACCGAGACTAAGAAGAAGACTAGCAGTAGGACAGTAATGACATGCAACTGAACATACTGGAAGTTATGGCTTTCAGCAGACTCTAGTGTGGAAGTAGACATCCAGCAGCAATAAGGAAAAACCCTTGTCACAGAGTGGGCACAACCACAACCACAAAATGGCCCAGGAGAGCTCAAACAAGCATAACTAACCAAAACCAATTTTTGGCAGACAAGGATAAATGAACAAGCTAGCTAGCATCCTGAAGCAGCCTCCACCCACAATGAAGACCATCAAACTAAGACCATTCCAGCAATAAGATGAAGTAGCAAGCTAACGAATCTAAGTAGCTGTAATTTGCACACCTAACAGTAGGAGAACGTGTAGAGGGGGAAAGATGCCTAAGTAACAGTGACATCAATCACCAATCTAAGGAGCAGCCTCAATTCACCAACAACCAATTCAACATAGCAGGAATGATGTAACATCCCCCATTTCTGGGATAAAACAACAATCTCATGTCAATAGAAAAACAGAGTAGTTAAATTTTTTATATATATACAAATTCATGGTCTTTATATTAACATCTACCAGAATTTCGACGGAGTCCCCCCTATGCCAGAAGGTCCCAAGACATGTAACCTGTTTGCACTTCTAACAGTTCGCATCTCGTAACTTAATTCCCGACCCAATTATCCTGGGTTTCAATTCCACAATTATACTCACACCTATCAACCATAATATTTATGATATGCATTATATAACAAAAATATCATTATGGATGGATAATTTAAATAAATATAATTACATAAACATGAAATATGGTTATATAAACTACAACGTTAAATTCATCCAATCAAGTTTAAACATTTATTATACAAATTAAATTATACAAACATTTTCATGTTTACAAAATACAAGGGTATACTCCCTAGAACCTAGATTTCAAGAAGGGAACACAAGCTAGGATCTACTCCTGTCGTGCATGCAATGATCCTGAAACAAAATACATATAATTGCAAGGTGAATATCACAATAAAAATAACAATATGAATATCTAATAATTTCAACAGGGTAACATGCATTCATAATTCATTTACTTCTCCCTTCTAGTTTTTTTTTTTTGTTAAAATCTCTTCCTTATTCAAACTTTTAATAACCGTTCCCTCTGCCACTATCAACCTTTATTCCAGACCTTATAAGATCAACGTGATTACTTTTGCTTATCACATTACTGATACCAATTTCACTGGTATCGTCATCACCACTGATGTAACCATATTATTCGATAGTTTCACCCACATCTACCTAGTGTTTTGCCTATGTTTTATATATATAATGCCTTGATATTCTTCGTTTTATGTTTTGAAGGCACTTTTGGATGGAAGATGCAAAAAGGAGTAAATTGGAGGTAATTGGCAGATTTGATGTTCAGTCGATGTTTTGTGCAGAGCGTGAGTTCTAGAGATCAAAATGAAGTGATTCCAGTGGCACTAAAAAGCTAACATCCATACCTTTCTGGAAATGCAATGCAAGAAAAATAAAAAGAGAAAGATCATGGAAATCACATCCTGCAAAGTCAAATCTCGCATTCTGCCAGTGTTGACCTTTGGCCATTAAAAATTTAATATCTGGAGCTACAGAAGTCCAATTGATGCAAACTCAATTTTCGTAGATTCCTAATTCAAAGACCTATCCACGCTCCAAATTTCAGCCAAAAACAATGTCATATAAGGGAGATATGAGTTTTCAAAGATGACAACTGAATTCTACCAGCAAACAGGTTTCGTGAAGAAACAAGTCCAAATTACATTCCGAAGCATCTAAACCGACATCCAAGTTTTTATATCAGCAATTTAGCTCCTCTAAGTCAGAGCTTGAAGATTTCATGCAAGGCTATTTCTCCTTTTAGGAAAAATAGTTATTGAAGTACTTAAATGTAAACTGACAACTCAAGGAAGGACTATTTTGTAAAATAGAGACTAGGGTTTCTTAGCATATAAAAAGAAAGAGAGAAGGAGGCAGCAGCCAGCAGAAAAGAGGGAGAGCAGAAGGAGGCAGTAGCCAGCAGAGAATAAACACAAATTCTCTCCTCTACAAATCTAAAAATCATGCTCTTTTCATTCTTTAGAAGTAGTTGTTCAATAGTTATGCAAGGCTAAGCTCTTTTCTTGGTTGCAAGGACATAACAAACCTTCAGATTTCAAGAACCGTGAGATTTATTCTTCCTTTTATTTTCAGTTTATGTTATGAATAAGTATGATTGTTTTCCTATGCATATTTCCTATGATTGTTGTTGATGATTGCTAGAGCGGACTCTAAGTTATTGTTGTGAACAATCTATTGCTAAGTTTAATATCAAAACCGGAGTTGTGATATATG
>Ga0325411_1009521_pt1 | contig 10363 bp, 2 predicted proteins | sample PopdelMetagenome_13_FD_206181 | JGI IMG/M metagenome (GOLD analysis project Ga0325411, IMG submission 206181) | Populus deltoides microbial communities from Bellville, Georgia, United States - Xylem-PdIQD-R4 | ecosystem: Host-associated > Plants > Phyllosphere > Stem > Wood/Secondary xylem...
ATAGAAAAGTGTCACAAATGGAGGTTACCTCAGCTCTTAAAATAAAAAATATTTGTGTTTTTGGTGGATCAAGTCTTGAGAAAGAAAATGAGTTTTTAGAATCAGCAAATCATCTTGGTCGAGTACTAGCTGAGAGAAAGATTCATTTAGTGTATGGGGGAGGCAACCTTGGGTTAATTAGGGTGTTTCAATAGTTGCATTTTTAGGAAGCAGTCAAGTTTTGGGGGTCGTCCCTAAAGCTTTAGCCGAAGGGGACATCATTGAAAAAACAATTGGAGAGGAACTACAGGTCTCCAGAATGTCTAATCGAAGAACTACAAATGTTTAACCATGTTGATGCCTTCATTACCTTACCAGGTGGTCTGAGCACACTGGAAGAGATCTTTCATATTTCCTCTTGGCCCAACTGCACATTCAACATAAAACTATAGGTTTGTTAAATGTTAATGGTTTTTATGATAATTTGTTGTCTTTTTTTGACCAAGCTGTGGAACAGAAATTTCTAACATCTTGTCGTGGAGTTGCTATGGAATCGCTACTCGGCGACGAGGATGTCTAGTCTGCCAGACTTGATTAACGGCTCAAAAGGGCCATAAATTTTGATCCACTCGATGGATCGCACTGAAATTTTTACATGATTTTGCAGAGGCCGTTTTCCTTGCGGTAGCTATGGAATCGCTACTCGGCGAAGAGGAGGTTTGTCAGGCAGACTTGAGTAATGACTCAAAAGAGCCGTAAATTTTGATCCGACGGTTAGATCGTCCTCAAATATTTACACGAGTTTCTGGATGTTGTTTTTTCCCTTGGGGTTGCTATGGAATCGCTACTAGGTGATGAGGGGGTCTAGTCGTCCAAAGTTGAGTAACGAGTCAAAATAGCCATAAATTTTGATACAATAGTTGGATCGCGCTAAAAGGTTTACACGAGTTTCCGGAGGCCGTTTATCTTGGGGTTGCTATGGAATCGCTACTCGGGGACAAGGAGGTTTGGCTGTCTAGAATTGAGTAACAAGTGAAAATAACCATAAATGTTGATATGACAGTTGGATCGCACTCTAATTTTTACAAGAGTTTCTAGAAGCCGTTTATCGTGGGGTTGCTATAGAATCGCTACTTGGTGACGAGTAGGTCTGGTCGGCTAGACTTAAGTAATGGGTCAAAAGGACCATAACATTTGATCCGCTCGTTGGATTGCACTAAAATTTTTACATGATTTTGCAGAGGCTGTTTTCCTTGTGGTACCCATGGATTCGCTACTCGGCGACGAGGAGGTCTGGTCGGCCAGACTTGAGTAACGGCTCAAAAGGGCATAAATTTTGATCCGACCGTTAGATCGTGTTCAAATATTTACACGAGTTTCTGGATGTTGCTTTCCCTTGAGGTTGCTATGGAATCGCTACTAGGTGATGAGCGGGTATGGTTGTCCAGAGTTGAGTAACGAGTCAAAATTGCCATAAATTTTGATACAACAGTTGGATCGCTCTCAAATGTTTACACAAGTTTCCGGACGCCATGTACCTTGGGGTTGCTATGGAATCGCTAGTCTGTAACAAGGAGGTCTAGCCATCCAGAGTTGAGTAAAGAGTCAAAATAACCAAAATGTTGATACAACATTTGGATCGCACTCAAATATTTACAAGAGTTTCCGGAGCCGTTTATCGTGGGGTTGCTATGGAATCGCTACATGGTGATGAGTAGGTCTGGGCGGCCAGATTTGAGTAACGGGTCAAAAGGGCCATAACTTTTGATCCGCTCGATGGATTGCATTGAAATTTTTACACGATTTTGGAGGGGCCGTTTTCCTTGCGGTAGCTATGGAAGTGGTACTCGGCGACGAGGAGGTCTGGTCGCCTAGACTTGAGTAACGGCTTAAAAGGGTCATAAATTTTGATCATATTGTTAGATCGTGCTCAAATATTTACAAGAATTTCTGAAGGCCATTTACCTTGGGGTTGCTATGGATTCGCTACTCGGGGACGAGGTATGGCCATCTAGGGTTGAGTAACAAGTCAAAATAGCCATAAATTTTGATACAACAATTAGATCGCGCTCAAATGTTTACACGAGTTTCTGGAGGCCTTTTACCTTGGGGTTGCTATGGAATTGCTACTCAGGGACAAGGAGGTCTGGTCGTCCAAGGTTGAGTAACGAGTCAAAATAACCATAAATATTGATACGACAGTTGGATTGCACTCAAATTTTTACATGAGTTTTCGGAAGCTGTTTATCATGGGGGTGCTATGGATTCGTTACTTGGTGACGGTTAGGTCTGGTCAGCTAGACTTGAGTAACAGGTCAAAAGGGCCATAACTTTTGATTCGCTTGTTGGATCGCACTAAACATTTTACATGATTTTGCAGAGGCTGTTTTCCTTGCGGTAGCTATGGATTCGCTACTCGGCGACGACAAGGTCTAGTCAGCCAGACTTGATTAACTCCTCAAAAGGGCCATAAATTTTGATCCGACCATTAGAACGCGCTCAAATATTTACACAAGTTTCTGGATGTCGTTTTCCCTTGGGGTTGCTATGGAATCGCTACCAGGAGATGAGGGGGTCTGGTCGTCTATAGTATAGTAACGAGTCAAAATAGCCATAAATTTTGTTACGAGAGTTAGATTGCGCTTAAATTTTTACACGAGTTTCCGGAGGCCGTTTATCATGGGGTTGCTAATGAATCGCTACTTGGTGAGGAGTAAGTCTGGTCGGTCAGATTTGAGTAACGGGTCAAAATAGCCATAAATTTTAGTACGACATTTGGATCGCGATCAAATTTTTACACGAGTTTCCGGTGGCCAATTATCATGGGGTTGCCATAGAATCGCTATTTGGTGACGAGTAGGTCTAATTGGCCAGAGTTGAGTAACGGGTCAAAAGGGCCATAATTTTTGATCCCCTCGCTGGATAGCACTAAATTTTTTAAATGATTTTATAGAGGTTGTTTTCCTAACAGTAGCTATGGAATCGCTACTCGGCGACGAGGAGGTTTGGTCAGCTAGATTTGGGTAACGGCTCTAAAGGCCCATAAATTTTGATCCGATCGTTAGATCGCGCTCAAATACTTACACGAGTTTCTGGATGTCATTTTCCCTTGGGGTTGCTATGGAATCGCTACTAGGTGATGACGAGGTTTAGGCGTCCAGAGTTGAGTAACGAGTTAAAAGAGCCATAAATTTTGATACGACAGTTGGACCGCTCTCAAATGTTTACACGAGTTTCCGGAAGCTGTTTATCGTGAGGTTGCTATGGAATTGCTACTTGGTGACGACTAGGTTGGATCACGCTCATATTTTTACAAGAGTTTCCAGAGTCGTTTATGGTGGGGTTGCTATGGAATCGCTACATGGTGACGAGTAGGTCTGGTTGACCAGATTTGAGTAACGAGTCAAAAAGGCCATAACTTTTGATCCGCTCGATGGATTGCACTGAAATTCTTCCATGATTTTGCCAAGGCCGTTTTCCTTGCGGTAGCTATGGAATCACAACTCGTCGATGAGGAGTTCTGGACAGCCAGACTTGAGTAACAGCTCAAAAGGGTCATAAATTTTTATACGAGAGTTGGATCGCATTCAAATTTTTACACGAGTTTCGAGAAACCGTTTATCATGGGGATGCTAAGGAATCGCTACTTGGTGAGGAGTAGGTTTAGTCAGCCAGATTTGAGTAACAGGTCCAAAGGGCCATAAATTTTGATGCGCTCGCTGGATCGCACTGAAATTTTTACATGATTTTGCAGAGGCTGTTTTCGTTGCGGTAGCTATGGATTCACTACTCGGCGACGACGAGGTCTAGTCAGCCAGACTTGATTAACTCCTCAAAAGGGCCATAAATTTTGATCCGACCGTTAGATCGCGCTAAAATATTTACACAAGTTTCTGGATGTCATTTTTCCCTTGGGGTTGCTATGGAATCGAATCGCTACTAGGAGATGAGGGGGTCTGGTCATCCAAAGTATAGTAACGAGTCAAAATAGCCATAAATTTTGTTACGACAGTTGGATTGCGCTTAAATTTTTACACGAGTTTCCGGAGGCCGTTTATCGTGGGGTTGCTAATGAATCGCTACTTGGTGAGGAGTAGGTCTGGTCGGTCAGATTTAAGTAACGGGTCAAAATAGCCATAAATTTTAGTACGACATTTAGATCGCGATCAAATTTTGACACAAGTTTTTAGAGGCCAATTATCATGGGGTTGCTATAGAATCGCTACTTGGTGACGAGTAGGTCTGGTTGGCCAGAGTTGAGTAACGGGTCAAAAGGGCCATACCTTTTGATCCGCTCACTAGATAGCACTGAAATTTTTAAACGATTTTATAGTGGTTGTTTTCCTAGCGGTAGCTATAGAATCAGTACTTGGTGACGAGGAGGTGGTCAGCTAGACTTGGGTAACGGCTCTAAAGGCCCATAAATTTTGATCTGACCGTTAGATCGCGCTCAAATACTTACACGAGTTTCTGGATGTCATTTTCCCTTGGGGTTGCTATGGAATCGCTACTAGGTGATAACGGGGTTTAGGCGTCCAGAGTTGAGTAACGAGTTAAAAGAGCCATAAATTTTGATATGACAGTTGGATCGCTCTCAAATGTTTACACGAGTTTCCGGAAAGCTGTTTATCGTGGGGTTGCTAAGGAATTGCTACTTGGTGACGACTAGGTTGGATTGTGCTCATATTTTCACAAGAGTTTCCAAAGTCGTTTATAGTGGGGTTGCTATGGAATCGCTACATGGTGACGAGTAAGTTAGGTTCGCCAGATTTGAGTAACGGGTCAAAAAGGCCACTAGTTTTGATCCGCTCGATGGATCACACTGAAATTCTTCCATGATTTTGCAGAGGCCATTTTCCTTGCGGTAGCTATGGAATCGCAACTTGTCGATGAGGAGTTCTGGACAGCCAGACTTGAGTAACAGCTCAAAAGGGTCATAAATTTTTATACGAGATTTGGATCGCGCTCAAATTTTTACACGAGTTTCCAGAAGCCGTTTATTGTGGGGTTGCTAAGGAATCGCTACTTGATGAGGAGTAGGTCTAGTCGGCCAGATTTGAGTAACAGGTCAAAAGGCCCATAACTTTTGATCCATTCGCTAGATCGCACTGAAATTTTTACACGATTTTGTAGAGGTTGTTTTCCTTGCTGTAGCTATGGAATCGTTACTTGGCGACAAGGAGGTCTGGTCAGCAAGACTTGCGTAATGGCTCAAAAGGACCGTAAATTTTGATTCGACCGTCAGATCACGCTAAAATATTTACACGAGTTTCTGCATGTTGTTTTCCTTAGGGGTTGCTATTGGATCGCTACTAGGTGATGAGGGGGTCTAGTCGTCCAGAGTTGAGTAACCAGTCAAAACAGTCATAATTTTTTATACGACAATTGGATCGCGCTCAAATGTTTATACGAGATTCTGGAGGTCGTATACCTTGGGTTTTCTATGGAATCGCTACTCGTACACGAGGAGGTCTGGCAGTCCAGAGTTGAGTAACGAGTCAAAATAGGCATAAATTTTGATTTGACAGTTGGATCGCTCAAATGTTTATATGAGTTTCCGGAGGCCGTTTACCTTGGGGTTACTATGGAATCGCTACTCGGAGACGAGGAGGTCTGGCCGTCTAGAGTTGAGTAACGAGTCAAAATAGCCATAAATTTTGGTACGACAGTTGGATCGCGCTCAAATGTTTACACGAGTTTCCGGAGGCCGTTTGTCATGGGGTTGCTATGGAATCACTTCTCAGGGACGAGGAGGTTTGGCCGTCCAAAGTTGAGTAACGAGTCAAAATATCCAAAAATTTTGGTGCTATAGTTGAATCGCGCTCAAATTTTTACACGAGTTTCTAGAGGCCGTTTATGGTAGGGATGCTATGGAATCGCTACTTGGTGAGGAGTAGGTCTGGTCGGCCAGATTTGAGTAACGGGTCAAAAGGGTAATAACTTTCAATCCGTTCGCTGGATCGCACTGAAATTTTTACACGATTTTGCAGAGCTTGTTTTCCTTGTTGTAACTATGGAATCGCTACTCGGCGACAAGGAAGTCTGGTCAGCTAGACTTGCGTAACGGCTCAAAAGGACCATAAATTTTGATCCGACCGTTAGATCATGCTTAAATATTTACACGAGTTTCTGGATGTTGTTTTCCCTAGGGGATGCTATTGGATCGCTACTAAGTGATGAGGGGGTCTAGTCGTCTAGAGTTGAGTAACGACTCAAAAGAGCCATAATTTTTTATACGATAGTTGGATCGTGCTCAAATGTTTATACGAGATTCTGGAGGCTGTTTACCTTGGGGTTGCTATGGAATTGCTAATCGGAGATGAGGAGGTCTGGCAGTCGAGAGTTGAGTAATGAGTCAAAATAGGCATAAATTTTGATTTGACAGTTGGATCACGCTCAAATGTTTATACGAGTTTCCGGAGGCCGTTTACCTTAGGGTTGGTATGGAATCGCTACTCGGAGACGAGGAGGACTGCTGTCTAGAGTTGAGTAACGAGTCAAAATAGCCATAAATTTTGATACGACAGTTGGATCGTGCTCAAATGTTTACAAGAGTTTTCGGAGGCCGTTTGTCGTGGGGTTGCTATGGAATCGCTACTTGGTGACGAGTTGGTCTGGCGACCAGATTTCAGTAACAGGTCAAAAAGGCAATAACTATTGATCCGCTCACTGGATCGCATTGAAATTTTTACATGATTTTGCAGAGGCTGTTTTCTTTGCGGTTGCTATGGAATCACTACTCGGCGACAAAGAGGTCTGGTCAGTGAGACTTGCGTAACGACTTGCGCTCAAATATTTACACGAGTTTCTGGAGGTAATTTTTCCTTGGGGTTGGTATTGGATCGCTACTAGGTGATGAAGGGGTCTCGTCGTCCAGAGTTGAGTAACGACTTAAAAGAGCCATAAATTTTGATACGACAGTTTGAGCGCGCTCAAATATTTATACGAGTTTCCGGTGGCTGTTTACCTTGGGGTTGCTATGGAATCGCTACATGGAGCCGAGGAGGTCTGGCCGTCCAGAGTTGAGTAACGAGTCAAAATAGCCATAAATTTTGGTACGACAGTGGGATCACACTTAAATTTTTACCCGAGTTTTCAGAGGCCGTTTATTGTGGGGTTTCTATGGAATCACTATCGGGGACGAGGAGGTCTGGTTGTCCATAGTTAAGTAACAAATCAAAATAGCCATAAATTTTGGTACAACAGTTGGATCGCGCTCAAATTCTTACACGAGTTTTCGAAGGCCGTTTATCGTGGGGTTGCTATGGAATCTCTACTTGGTGACTAGTAGGTCTTGTTGGCCAGATTTTAGTCACTAGTCAAAAGGGCCAAAACATTTTATCCGCTTGCTAGATCGAACTGAAATTTTTACATGATTTTACAGAGGCTGTTTTCCTTGCGGTAGCTATGGAATCGCTACTCGGTGACGAGGAAGTCTTGTAGCTATACTTGCGTAACGTCTCAAAAGGGCCATATATTTTGATCCGACCATTAGATCGTGCTCAAATATTTACACGAGTTTCTGGATGTCATTTTCCCTTTGGGGTTGCTATGGAATCACTACAAGGTGACGAGGGGGTCTGGTCGTCCAGAGTTGAGTAACGAGTTAAAAGAGCCATAAATTTTGATTCGATAGTTGGATCGCACTCAAATGTTTATACGAGTTTCCGGAGGTCGTTTATCGTGGGGTTACTATGGAATTGCTACTTGGTGACAAGTAGGTCTAGTCGGCCAGAGTTGAGTAATCGGTCAAAAGGGCCATAACTTTTGATCCGCTCGATGGATCGCACTAAAGGTTTTACAGGATTTTGCATAGGTCGTTTTCGTTGCGGTAGCTATGGATTCGCTACTTGGTGACAAGGAAGTTGTTTATCATGAGGTTGCTATGGAATCACTACTCGGGGACAAGGAGGTTTGGCCGTTCAGAGTTGAATAACGACTCAAAATAGCAATAAATTTTGATACGACAGTTGGATTGCGCTCAAATTTTTACAAGAGTTTCCGAAGGCCATTTATCATTGGGTGGCTATGGAATCGCTACATGGTGACGAGTAGATCTGGTCTGCCAGATTTGAGTAACGGGTCAAAAGGGCCATAACTTTTAATCCGCTCGCAGTATTGCACTAAAAGTTTTACATGATTTTGCAGAAGCCATTTTTGTTGCAGTAGCTATGGATTCGCTACTCAGTGACGAGAAGGTCGTTTATCGTGGGGTTACTATGGAATCGCTACTCGGGGACGAGGAGGTCTTGCTGTCCAGAGTTCAGTGATGAATCAAAATAACCATAAATTTCGGTACGATAGTTAGATCGCGCGTAAATTTTTACACAAGTTTCCGGAGGCTGTTTGTTGTGGGGTTGCTATGGAATCGCTTCTCAAAGAAGAGGAGGTCCGGTCGTCCAGAGTTAAGTAACGAGTCAAAATAGCCAAAACTTTTGGTTCTACAGTTGGATTGCGCTCAAATTTTTACACGAGTTTCCAGAGGCCGTTTATGGTGGGGTTGCTATGGAATCGCTACGTGGTGAGGAGTTGGTCTGGTCGGCCAGATTTGAGTAACGGGTCAAAAGGGCATAACTTTTAATTCGTTTGCTGGATCGCACATAAATTTTTACACAATTTTGCAGAGCTTGTTTTCCTTGTTGTAGCTATGGAATCGCTACTCGGCGACAAGGAAGTCTTGTCAGCTAGACTTGCGTAACGGCTCAAAAGGACCATAAATTTTGATCCGACCGTTAGATCGCGCTCAAATATTTACACGAGTTTCTGGATATCGTTTTCCTTAGGGGTTGCTATTGGATCGCTACTAGGTGATGAGGGGGTCTAGTCATCCAGAGTTGAGTAACGAGTCAAAAGAGCCATAATTTTTTATATGACAGTTGGATCGCGCTCAAATGTTTATACAAGATTCTGCAGGTTGTTTACCTTGGGGTTGCTATGGAATCGCTACTCGGAGACGAGGAGGTCGTTTATCGTGGGGTTACTATGGAATCGCTACTCGTGGACGAGGAGGTCTTGCTGTCCAGAGTTCAGTAACGAATCAAAATAGCCATAAATTTTGGTACGATAGTTAGATCGCGTGCAAATTTTTACACAAGTTTCCAGATGTCGTTTGTTGTGGGGTTGCTATGGAATCGCTTCTTGGTGACTAGTAGGTCTACTCGGCTAGATTTGAGTAACGGGTCAAAATAGCCATAAATTTTGGTACGACAGTTGGATCGCGATCAAATTTTTACACAAGTTTCCGATGGCCGATTATCGTGAGGTTGCTATGGAACTGCTAGTTGGTGACGAGTAGGTCTGGTCGGCCAGACATGAGTAACGGGTCAAAAGGGCCATAAATTTTGGTACAACAATTTGACTGCGATCAAACATTTACACGAGTTTCTGGATGTTGTTTTCCCTTGAGGTTGCAATGGAGTCACTACTAGGTGATGAGGGGGTCTAGTCGTCAATAAATGAGTGACGAGTCAAAGGAGCCATAAATTTTGATACGACATTTGGATCGCACTCTAATGCTTAGACGAGTTTCCAGAGGCTGTTTACCTTGGGGTTGCTATGGAATCGCTACTCGGAGACGAGGAGGTCTGGCAATCCAGAGTTGAGTAACGAGTCAAAATAGGCATAAATTTTGATTTGACAGTTGGATCACGCTCAAATTTTTGTACGAGTTTCTGGAGGCCGTTTACCTAGGGGTTGCTATGGAATCGCTACTCGAAGACGAGGAGGTCCGACCGTCTAGAGTTGAGTAACGAGTCAAAATAGCCATAAATTTTGGTACGACAGTTGGATTGTGCTCAAATGTTTACAAGAGTTTCCAGAGGCCGTTTGTTGTGGGGTTGCTATGGAATCGCTACTTGGTGACGAGTAGGCCTGGTCGACCAGATTTGAGTAACGGGCAAAAGGGCCATAACTTTTGATCCGCTCGCTGGATCGCACTGAAATTTTTACACGATTTACAGAGGTTGTTTTCCTTGCGGTAGCTATGGAATCCCTACTCGGCGAAGAGGAGGTCTGGTCTGCTAGACTTGTGTAACGGTTCAAAAGGCCAGTAAATTTTGATCCGACAGTTTGATCGCGCAAAAAAACTTACACGATTTTCTGGATGTCGTTTTCCCATGGGGTTGCTATGGAATCACTACTAGGTGATGAGGGGATCTTGTCGTCTAGAGTTGAGTAACGAGTCAAAAGTGTTATAAATTTTGAAATGACAGTTGGATCGTGCTCAAATGTTTATACGAGTTTCCGGAGGCGGTTTACTTTTGGGTTGCTATGGAATCGCTACTAAGTGATGAGGGAGTCTCGTCATCCATAGTATAGTAATGAGTCAAAAAAGCAATAAATTTTGGTACGATAGTTGGTTGGCGCTTAAATGTTTACCCAAGTT
>Ga0325411_1009525_pt1 | contig 10359 bp, 4 predicted proteins | sample PopdelMetagenome_13_FD_206181 | JGI IMG/M metagenome (GOLD analysis project Ga0325411, IMG submission 206181) | Populus deltoides microbial communities from Bellville, Georgia, United States - Xylem-PdIQD-R4 | ecosystem: Host-associated > Plants > Phyllosphere > Stem > Wood/Secondary xylem...
AGAGAATTTTTTTTCCATTTGACTTTGTATTGAGGAATTTGTTATTAAGGCTAGAAGAGTGTTTTTTATGTTGAAGAATTTATTTATTGAGTCCATAAGAGTATTTTTAAGTGAAAATATGTAAAAATTTATTTTTTCAATCCAGAAAACTCTAATTTAATTTTTTAGCCCCTTCACTAATGACTGGAAATTAGACATTCAAACAACATGTCATCTGCTTTTTCTAAAGAGCAATTGATAGACCACATGTCATTCGTTCAATTTGAAAAGAAAAAAAGAAAAACCTCATACTGGAAGTCCAGGCTAGAAGGCCATTGCACCTGGACTTATTATGATAGCCCAGACATGCTAGGCTATCAAGGTACATGTATTTGATTTTTTTTTATTTTTTTAATAATTTAAATTTAATTTAATTATTTTAAAATATATTAGATATGTTATTTTAATAAATTCTTAAATTAATTAAAAATATATTTTAGATATTATTTTATTAAATATTGTTTATTTTTTCCTTTATTTTTATATTAGATTATAGAAATCTTTTTCTAACGTCAGCAAGTTTTTATTTTTTATTTTATTTTGTTTATTTATTATGAACATCTATTTTTTTATTATATAATTAAATAAAAAATAATTTTAAAAATTAAATTTATTAAATATAATCAAGTATATAATCTAATTTAGGGTTTGACAAGTTAACCTATATCAATCTAACATATCACCATTTAAATATTAAAAAAAATATTTTAAATCTAAACAATATTTTTACCCGTTATCTCGTTCCCTTTAACCCATAAAGTCACATATATCACGTCGGAGCAACCTCCTCAATAATATATATAAAGACACACAGTCAAAAGTTTTAATTTAACCTTAACAGGAACAATCATCTAAGTAAATGCTTAATTTGTAAGCATAACATGGCTAAACAGACCAGCAAGCGTCATGGCGAATCTCAGGTGCAACTCTGCACACTCATGAGATGAGGGCAATTGCATTTGATAAGGGCGAAAAAAATACTCCAGAAGAGAAAAAGATCAGAAAACAAAATAATTCAGAGCTCTATTATGCTGTAGGCATATGAACAATCACATTTAGAGGCAATTCCTACATCCCTTATCAAAGAGAACTTCTCTACAAAATTCACAGCATACAAGTATACAGATTTGACCTTCGACACTGGAAGAAACCCTAAAATAACATCTACTTACATATCCTCATCCATTCAACCGAGATCATCATGTTTCAAAAGTTTACACACACGTTGACCACGAGTTCTTCTGCATCAAAAACACTGCCTCTATAGTACAGCATTGCACATCAGCATATAAACCATAATGCTAAGCTCAATAATTCAGCAAGGAGTATTTCACTCTCAAAGCTATTCTGCCTTTCTCTACACCAAGCTTTCCACCTGTAACTAGCCAATGTCCTGGGGGATCTTGAGGCCCTTTTCTCATCTCGGACATATCAACAAACTTAGCCAACTTGTTCCCTGCAACATTTCCTCTTGAAGCTGAACTTGTGTCACCAGAGTTGGTATTATTTACAGCGGGGAATTTCTTTGACTTGTCATTGGGCATGTGGTCCCACAAGGATCTTCGTATTGTGCAGCCCGGTATCCTAGAATACAAAAGTTTCATGTACAAGACATTTCTTGAACCAAAATCCCACACTCCAAGCTGAGCCCCAGTGACAATATTGACACCGGATTGGTCACCAATAAAAGTTTCAGGGTTCTCAACTGGAGCAGCGCTCACATGAGAGAAATTCATCCATTTCACTGGTTCAAACCATCGGCTGTCCTGCTCCTCAGGTCCCTGCCACTTGGGAGCACCAATTGCGAAATGGGTGTCCCAGTATGGCAAAAGGATTTTAGGAAGAGATGCCAAGTGTTGAAGATGGATACACAGGCGATTCTGCTTGGCTCCTTCCAGACATAGTCGCAAGCCTGTGACAGGCTTGCGTCCTACTGATATCTGTAGCCAAGTTTAAGTCAAAATCAAAACCAAGTTTTGTTAAGGTTTACCCTTTACATTAGCTAGTAGGATTGTCTTTTGGTTAAATTAGACAACCAATGGTTACACCCGAAGAATCATGACCCCTCTACAGAGCATCCAACTAACAGTAATAAATTGTTTGGTGGTAGAACACTATTGACAAATTTCAGTTGCTACATATATTTTACGAAATACAACAGTACATAGTAAACTCTTTAATGCTGTTCCTCAAAATAATGTAAATAATCGAGCCATCTTTCACTCGGGACAAAAATGCATAGAAAGGCAACAAAAGAATTTATACCTGCTCCTGACTGACATAAAGCTTTTGCCCCATCATGCTGAACTGCAAAGATGGGCAAACAGGTTCCTTTCTTTGGTGGCCAGGAAAATTGTCCTGTACTGGAGCCCAAATTCGAGGAATCTGGAACTCTAGAAAATATCTGAGCTCTTCTATCTGAGGTTTGTCTGGGCATAATTGTTAAAAAAAGAAAAGACTGGCAGTTAGGAGTAGCACTACCTACTAGAAAAACAGCATATAAGAGGGAGAGGATTCTGACTAAACAGTCTACTTGTCTTACATTCAAGATATAGAGCAATAGCACGACACAGATGCTCCTTTCCAGGTGCCCCAACAAGGAGATCTGTGATAGGAACAAAACTCATCTCAATGACATCAGGAGATGACTGTACAGTTCTTGCCCATTGAATATGATTTTGTTCCAAATCATCTCCTCCCCTCCTGCAGAAAATGACTGTAACATGCTGCACAGACAAGAATAACCGAAAAAATGTTTAAGGCTTCAAATTGATCCATCAAAGCAAGGTTTTGAACCTCAGGAATAAATAATGATTAACAGCGCAGGGAAGATTTCTTGACAAAAGTATTCAGACTGTATTCATGCAAATACAGAGTTGGCAAACAGAGACAACTTCTCAAATGCAATAAAATGAGATAGAATACTGCAAAAGAGCGATCTTTTGTCCTGAAAAATCATGACAGCAATTGCAAGTAAACCTTCTAGACAAAAAAAGCCAGAAACCATTTGTTAATTCATTCCAAATCCAACAGTTGCATCCTGGAAAACATCATTGCAATAGCAAATGGATTACAAAATCCAAACATAGAACAAATGTGGAAAATTCAGGACATCTGGAAGCAAACCTTTTTAAAGGAAAGCATAGGTTAATTTGGAGTACTACACAGAGAATTCAAATAAGGAACTCGAATGGGAACTACAAGACAAATATATGGAGTAAAGCCTCGTATGCTCAATTGAAGCATTATGGTTAACATGTTCAGGAAAATTATGTTTGGATGGAATACTACTTTCCATCAAGCATCTTCCTATAAAAAATATTATATGCATTAAAATGACAACAAAAGGCATCGTAAAACAGTTCAACAAATAGAACATTTGACATCATAATCTCGGCGAGGTGAACGAGTGATTATAGCTAAGAAGCAAAGAAAATGAATGATTTCTATACTTCTTTGCCAGTAAGATATGGCGCACTAGTTGGCTGAGGGTATATTCCTTGGCTGTTAAATATGCCAGAATCACCACCCTGCAAAATCAAGAATAATCTGTTTTAAGTTACAGGTGACCAAGTAAGGAAATGTTAAGGAAGGTAGACAAAGAAATAAGAGAATATCCTGGGACTAGCCTTATCCTTGAGTTTCATAGGACCTGAACTCGTATGACCCTCCATGTCAGAAAACCTCTGATTTCCAATATCCTGTACATAGTGTTTAATCTCCAGGGTTGACAAAGGCGATGACTGGTGTTGTTTAACATATATCACATCCTTACCACCAATAGTTACAGAAGTAATAACGTGTGTCCCAAAATTTTCAATGAAGCTGGAAAAGAAGGATGCAATTGTTAGACAACTAAGGCTGTGATGCAAAAATATTCCTTCAGACTTCAGAGAATTAAAACTCATACCTCGCCAAGGATGGAGGATCCCAACAGGTTGGAACAGCCCTTTTAACATTTTCATGCAACACTAAGGGGGATCTCATAAGTTGGACCATGGCAAGTGGGATATAATATTCATCCATAGAAAGGGTCTTTGAAACTGCAGCATCGATGTGCTTTGAACCAGTAAAACTAAAAGCAGAATTGAAGCAGCCAAGAGGAAGACCTCCTGATAGGTTGGCCTTTTGATTAAAGTACTCCACCATCTGCATTATTCGTCATGAGAAGAACATTAGAACAACTACAATGATTTCGCTCATTTAAAACAGCTTGTATCAGTATTTGAAGTAGGGAATATCAACACAATTCGTTTAGCAGTCAATTCTTAGCACCACAGAAGTCTGGCGAGCGTTATTTTATCTCAATCATTTTTAAGATTAAAAACAAAAAACCTCATCAAACTCTAGACAATCAAGCGTAACCACTCACTACTAATCAACCAATAGAGCTGATGTCTTAATTTTCAGTTTGCATTTTGTAACTCCAGACATCATTCACTGCAGAAACTTGAGCACTCAAAGATGGTTATAGCCCTCTGTCAAGATACAACCCTAAAGCTCTAACACAAGGTCTTGACTGATGCTCTAAGGACCATCAATTAACACTATAAGAAAAAATCCAAGGAAATATCAAATAACTAGGCTTTAGACACATGAAATAACCAAGTGCCAATAAACTGCAGAAATGATCCAAGAGACAAGTTAAACTTTCCATCCACTTGGTACTGGTGGCAAAAGCAACTAAATTGATCAAGTTCAATTCAAGCTATATTCAATACCACTATAGCCTAATACTCAAAGCCTCCAATACTAAACATGGATGCTTACAACACAAGAAAAGAACAGAACTTCAAAATCAAAACCAGAAAAAAAATAAAAAAACCAACCTCGTGAAAAGTGCGAACACCTGAACTCTGGCGTCCAATTGGGACCAAAGAGTTTTTTATGTCCCTAGAAACATTAGGCACTACAAACCCACCACACAACAAAAGATCTCTAGCATGTTCCTGATCAATCTCCACCACTTTAGACCCAGTAACTCCTTTACAATACAACAACCTTGTATCATAGTTCACATCAAATCCTCTCCCAAGTGCTTGCACAGCGTTCATAGCTGTGTGCATTGCTGCCGCATTAACACTTACACCCTCCCCCATTTGAGCTAAGAACCCAATTCTTTGATAATCATTTAGAAACCCAAAAACCAATCTTTTCCTTTCATATTTTTTATGGGTTTTTCAAAAAACTCAAAAGCTCAAACTCCTCAAAACCCATTTTTCTAGTTTCTTGAATTGACTGCGAAGAAGTCTTCAAAGAAGTTTCAATGGATTAATCCTCTAGATCTTGAATCCATGAAAAGAAAGTAGTAAAAAAAAAGTAATCTTGAATGAATCCACTAACTACGATGCAACTCTCTCTCTCTCTCTCTCTGTTTTTATGTACTTCTACTTCTACTTCTACTATGTTATGTAATGCACTAACGTAAGGCATTGACTCCAAGTCTTTAATTTTTAAGGGAATGTTAATGTGAGCGTGTTGGTTTGCCTAAGAAACTGACTGCTCCAAATTCTTTTGGGATTCTGACATGTGGATGGTAATTTATCCAAAGGAAATCATACACAGGTAGTCTGACAGTCAATATCGTACTCTTTTTTCTTTTTCTTTTTCTTTTTCTTTATCCTAACAATCAGAGGATATTCTGAACAGTTTTAGAGTTTAGTGTATCGAAATGATGTGATCGAGTATTAGTCAAGTTATTTCTTTTTAAATTAAAGCATTGATGGGAATCTTGTTTTATAGTATAATTTCAAAATAATAATGTAAGGCAAATTCAATAGATTATATAGTCAAATGAATTTTTTCACATCTCTACTAGAGAGTGATGGAATTCATGTTGTCCTTCTAGTAGTTTCAGGTATAGTTTTTAAACCCGGTCTGGTGGCCGACCCGGTTCAAAGCCTGGGTTCTGAGTTTTAACCGGGTTGTCTAGGTCAATTTCTATTTAAAAAAAATCAAAACGACATTGTTTTAATAAAAAAATAAAAGTTAACAAGTTATAATTAGATTTTGTCGGGTCAGTCAGGTCACATTAAGTTATAAATTTTTTCTATTTTTTTTAATCCAGGCTGGTTCTAGTTTCGGATCGATCCACTAGATCAGATTTCAAAACTATGATTTGAGGCTTGTTTATGATGATTGAAACCATTTGATTAGGAAGGACATGCCAATGCTTTTTACAATTACCATGCATATATTTGTGCAAAGTATACATTTCCCCTAACAATAATTCTATTTTTATCAAAAGGTTAGTTCCCAAAATTATTTCTTAAACAGTAATTGCTTTTACAAAATATCAAATTCATGCATGCGTGCACTGGGTTCCTGCCGGCTAAGCATTAGCCTAATTACTTTAATACGAGGGAAGGTGACCAAATATCTAAACTCTTTTGGCTTTTTTTTGTTATGAGTGAGGTTTTTTTTATTTATTTATTAATAAAAATATTTGAGTTAACTTGTATTCATCTCAATTAATTTTACGAGCTCTGAAATTAATAACTATATAAGCTTTCAGTAATTATCATATTAGTAACTATAAAATTTAAATATAATCCCACATAGTTTCTTTAGTTTTATATCATGATTACAAGTTTTGTTACATTGGTTGGAATTTGTTCTACCCTTTGTCTGTTATGATCCGCTTGTCCAATGATATGGCATTGGGCAAGGGATACTGTTTTCCTTTTGATCTCAACAAAATCATGAATACCAAGAGTAATTTTTTTTTGTGTTGGATATTTTAAATGTTAAATGTCTTTTTTAAAAAATTATTTTACAATATTTGATTTAAAAAATATTTTTTTATAATTTATTTTACATGTAAACTATTTTTTAAAGGTGATTGTGGTGGAAAAGAAGGTGGTGGTAAAATAATGTTGTGAAGAAAAAGGTAGTTGTGAGATGATGATGGTGATGAGATAATAATAGTTGGTAGAGGAGGTGGTTATGAGATGATGGTGGTGATTATGGAGGAGATGGTAGTGGTGGTGATGAGATGAAGATAGTGATTATAAAAAAAAAAGGATTTGGTGGTGAGATGGTGGTGAAATGATGTTAGTTGTGAGATATTGACAGTGGTTGAAATAATTAGATGAATGATATTGCAAGAAGATTATTATTCATAAAATATTTTATGAAATTTCATGAATTGAAAATATTTTCTACTAAATGAATTAAGTTTGAAAATTAATTATAAAATATTTTTCATTAAATAGTTTTTCTATAAAATATTTTCTTAAAACAAACACGAAAAATCAGAAAAATATTTTTCCATATTGCCAAGTCATGGCCAAAGAAATGGCATCTCCCTCTTGAACCATGATAAAAGAGTTGCATTCCAGAGGACACCACATTGCTGACTTTCACCATTGTCGTCGTCGTCATCTTTGAACACTTGTCCCAACTACCCATCTCCAAGTCAGTAAAACATGCTGCAGACACAAAGCAGCGTTCTGGATGTGTCAGGGAAAGCCATATATCAGGGGAAAAGGACCATGGTTGATGCTATAACACAGCCCACCTTTAAAGTTTTCACCATCACAATCAATGTTCTAATTTAGACAAGAGCGTAGGCAGAAGCTACGTATGTAGAGTTGTTTCAGCAGTAACTTTCTCGGTGAAGAAAAGCTGTTCATTATTGAAAAGATATAATGGTGAGTGCTGCATGGTGGGTTCCTTTCCTTGTCTTACTTTATGACTATCATTAGAGAATCTTCAATGCGAGATGATATTGAGAAAGATTCAAATAGGTAAAAAGAATTTTTTTTTTTTTTAAAAATATTGTAAATATAATCTATTTATTTATTTATATAAACTTTAATGGTGAGAAGTTTTTTAGAATAACTAATTATATTTTAATATATTTGATATATAATTATTTTAATCATGGTTGATTTGATGGGTATAAAACAACTCGGACGATTCTCAGTTAGCTCAATGTTAAAGGATAAAATTTAAAAAAAAATTAATTAAAAAAATAAAAAAATTGACTCAAGTCAACCTAGATAAACTTGTCAAACCCATTATATGTGTCATAAGATCAAGATAATTTCATTAAAAAAAACAAAAAACTAAATTTTTAAAAAAATCAAAGAAAAACAAACTAATGAAAAAAAAAATTATTTTAATGAATAATATTTTAACATTATTACAAGATATTTAGGAATAATATTTTTACAAGAGAAATTATAAAATAACATTTTATTTAGCACTCCTCTTAAAGCATGTAAAATAAGCATTGAAAAGCCAAAATAGAATTTATTATTATTCCTATTACTACTTTTCATTTAACTTTTTCATTGGAGATGCTCTTATAACACCACAAGAAAATTAGAAAAAGCGGACTAAATATTTCGTTGGCTAGCAAACACCATTATATTGATCATTAATTTTACATTGCCGATAAAGTTACTGACAAAAATACGCCGCTAGGAAAAGTTTTATCAAGGATTTGTTATCCATTGATAATTTGTAATCACAATGGAAACGACAATGAAATATTGATGCCAAGAAAATAAAATGCATTGACCAGATTATTTCAGTAAATAAATTACCAGTAAAATATTACATCACTTATTTTATCAGTATAATCTAAATATTGCCAATGAAATTAGCAATTGAATTGGCAATAGAATGTTCATTGCTAATTCCATCGAAGAGTCTAAAACTTTTTAACCATTTTGTAACTCTTCGATGAAATAGCACTTACATTTCCGATGAAATCATCAACTAATAAAAAAAAATTCATCAGTAATCCCGTTGAAAAATTAGTAATTCCTTTTTATTTATGTAGTTGTTAATTTAAAATACAACAAAAATCACAATAATATCAAACAAATTAAATATCAAAATTCTATTAATTTCAATATTAATTTTATAACAATAAATACATCATTACACAGATAAAGGTGGAGGTCGATGGGGAAAAATCCTAAGCTAAAAGTAAAAGTACTGTAACGAGGAGTGGGATATTATGAAGCCATATATTCCATCATTTTTTTCAAATTTCGCCTATTATCTGGCTTTCCTTTCTTCTTCTAATTTTACTATTATCTTTATGACTTGTTCTAGGACCCTCGCTTTAAGTTTCAACGTTGATTGCCCTAGGTCGAACTATTGTGTGCCTAGAGTTGAAGCATTACGACCCAATTTCATTTCTCTAGCTGATGTTATAGATATTTTATAAACCTAATTTCTATCTGGTCTATTAGTTGCTCTAACATGTAACCATAACTAAAGATCATGAGGATGATAGGTGACACCTAGTGTCTTCTTTATATTTTTCAAATATTGGGGCGATATATGTTTTTTATATATATAAAAAAACTCAATTATAATTAAAAGAATTATAACAATTATAATTTTTTTTAAATAATAACTTACAACAAATGCCTCGTCTCTATTATTTATTAACTTCTTTATGTGTATGTTATAATTTTATTATTAATTTTTTATGTTGAAAGCATGTTTACCATTAATTATATTTTTATATGTTTATAGTTTTAAGTATTTATAAACTTTAGGTTTTTGTTGAATATTCTTTGATTAACATGTCTTTATGATGAAAAACTTAAAATATTAGTCTAATATATATGAACAGAATTTGGATTTTCTTATGCAACTTGTGTGTTGCTATGCAGATGGCGATGTTCATGTCTCTCCAGAGACAATCTTCCTTCGGTTGACTGGTGGTGGGAATTAATGGGATAAGATCGTTATTTTCCTTTGATTATTTATTGTAATGTTTGAAGGTTAGTTTGTTTTTGTTCAAAATGAAGCTCTAGCTTAATTTAAATTTCAAACCCAACATCTAATTAATTATCCCAATTTGTTTCTTTAGCTTTTGGAAACCTCATTTTTTTATGCTTTGTAATTCTATCAAAAGTTTAAATAATTTTATGAATTCGATTTGTTTTTAATTATTGCATTTTGGTAATTTCATCCAACTTCCCTTACTTGTTCATAAAATCTCTTCAATAGCTAGGTTTGCCTTAATTCGTGATCATTGTAAGTTTGGATTTGAAACTTGATGAATTTCTCAATAGAAAATTGAATATAAAGATTTATATGGATCAATTAGTAATTAGTTGGTTTTGTTGTAAAAGATCAAAAAAGCAAAAATTACAGACTTCACAAATCTATTTATGAATTGAAATAATTATTTAAAAAATAATATATATCTTTAATTTTATTAAGCCATCAATATTACTGACGAGTTTATGATAATCAATGAACATCATCATGTGTGTATGTTAAATAATCCAATAAAAGTTTTATCATATCTTTTATATGGAAGATATATTTATTGCTGAAAATGATTAC
>Ga0325411_1009527_pt1 | contig 10358 bp, 2 predicted proteins | sample PopdelMetagenome_13_FD_206181 | JGI IMG/M metagenome (GOLD analysis project Ga0325411, IMG submission 206181) | Populus deltoides microbial communities from Bellville, Georgia, United States - Xylem-PdIQD-R4 | ecosystem: Host-associated > Plants > Phyllosphere > Stem > Wood/Secondary xylem...
GTGGTGTTTTGGGTGCATTTTCCCTGCCTTACCAGTTGCTTGGTAACACAGTTACGATTGATTATAATACCCAGACCAATCAGAGAGGGAAATTTGCTCGTGTAAAGGTTGATATTGATCTTGAAAACCGACAGAAAAAAATTGAAGATCTGGATCAGAAAGTGTCTTACGATGAGGGGTTCCCACAAGTTTGTTACACTTATGGTCAGGTTGGTCATAATAGCATCCTTTTCCCTTTCAAAATTCCCGAGAAATCAGCCAGTCAAGATGATGATAATGTCAATAGCGACCATGGTTGCTATTGAGGGAAACCATATCCAAGTCTACCAGAAAACTCAGAGTGATATCCAGATCGAACATCAGAAAACAAGCTCTGCCAAAAGTAGTAAATTTCAGATGCTAACGATCGGTTTCTCTATTTAAGTGATCAAAAACATCAGAAATCAAGAACTACCAGTGTGTGTGTGTTCAACTGCCAGCTGCATGTGTGTCTCACAATAAAAAGACTAGCTATTATATGCATTGTTACATAGAATGGCTCCAAAATATTATTGATGCAATTTCTGACACTGCATATGACCCGTACCCCTTAGGGAATGCTTTGATAATTGTCACTTTTCACTGATGAAAAGGAATTACTTGATCTGTGGTGGGGTTCAAGAGTTCCAAGATAGAGGCTTATTTAATATGGAGTGCAGATTTTATTGTTAAACATTCGTATAAAATTGGACCACAGGCCCATATATTTGCAGCTCAATATACATTCGTTATCTAATCCGAGGTTTAAGTGATTTCATGAAGGAGGCTTGGAAGAAGGATAATGGCTTTTTGAGTGCCATAGATGATTTTTTTTTTTTTTTGGGACCAAACTACATAATTTTGGTCACAACAATATTAAAACATGTTGTTTTATTTAAATAAAATAGTAAGTACTGTTTTTGGGTTTTTCACCTAAATTAGGTTATTAATTTCTTTTTAATTTCATCCCCTAATCTTTTAATTTAGTTAATTAAGTTCTTAATTAAATTTTGATTCTAAGAATCAATTCAATTTCACTATTGTCATGTTTCAAAAGGATTCCCTGAGTTTAGCATCCTTTTCATTTTGCTTCTCGGTCTTGGATATTTTTTATTTTATCCCTAATTGACCTTTAAATTTATAATTTCTTCAATTTCACCTTTATTTTTAGTTGAATTGGGTCCCCAAATTCATACACCTTTTATAAAAAGGTCCTTGATTCTGAATTTCTTCAATTTAGCTCTTAATTGACCTCAAAACTTTGATTTTCTTGTAATTTTATCTCTAATTTGATCCAAATGAGTTTGGGGAAATTAAATCTAATCCTCTAAATTAAGCTTCCAAATTTAATTCTTCATTAATTAAGTCCCTAATAAAATTAATTTGACCCATAAAAATTTCAATTAAGTCCTTGCACTTAACTAAATCCTTTAATTTGACCTAAATTGATTATTAAATTTAATTAAACCTTTAATCAGGTCCATGATTAAATCAAATGACCTATTAAAAGTCTAATTAAGTCTTTAGACTTAATTTTTATACAAATTTATTTAATAATCATTTAATTTAATCTTGCATCTGCATTGTTTTTCAAACTTGGGTATAATTAGGTTCTTGATTTTTATCCAAAATTTCAATTTGGTTACTCCATGCATTTGAAAACCTTCTTAATTTACTTTTTCCAAGTTGCCAATATATTTTTTCTTTTGAATTTTAAAAATAATTTTGGGGGAAATGTAAAAAATAAATTATCACAATATATAGTATAAAAACTAAGAATGTTTCTATGAGTTCTTGATTTTGAACCTGCACTTGGATTGTTTCAATTTCCTTGCACATGATTTTCCAATCTCTTCTAATGTTGTTTTTAAAGATTGAAAGAGTTTACCTAAAACTTTAGTTCTGGTTAGAAAAACAGCTTGAAAGGTATTTGGACCCGGGAAAAATTACGAATTCTAAGACCCCGTTTGTTTGCTGGAAAGTAGTTTCCTTTTGGAAAGTGAATTCCGGGGAAAGTGAATTCCGGGAAAGTATTTTCCGATGTTTGGTAGTGTAATGAAAAATAAGTTGGAAAACACTTTCCAGTGTTTGGTTGTGTCATGGAAAATGAGCTGAAAAATAACTTATTAATGTTTTATTTTTCTCAAGTTTATTAAAATAATGAGGAACAAATCTTACAAATTAAAAAAGTTGAATGAGAATGAAATTGAAAAAAATATATAATTTCATAAATTATCTTAAATAAAATAAATAATAATCAAAATAATAGAGATCAAATCTAAAAAATTAAAAAAAAATGAAAGGTGGAGAAATTAAAATAATAATAATTAACATTTCATAAATTATTTCAAATAAAATAAGTAACAATCAAAAGAATGAGGACCAAATTTGATAGATAAAAAATCTCAATAAAAAAATGATAAGGAAAAAGCAAATAGCAATTATAAAAATAAAGACCAAAATTAATATAAAAATTAAATTTTAAGAGATGGAATTGAAAAATAAATATTCAAAACAAATTATATATAGCAATCAAAAGTTTGAGGATCAAATTTGATATAATCAGCAAATAATGACATTTCTAATTTTTTCACAACTTCCGAAAAGTGTTTTCCGCTCAAATTTTCCAGGAAAACACTTTCCTAAAACCAAGCCAAATTTTTCTTTGACAGGAAATTGTTTTCCGTTGACCAAATTTTCTAATGGCAAACAAACACAGGAAAGTTTGGAAAGTGGTTTCCCGGAAACCACTTTCTGGATAACAAACACAGCCAAAAAGGAAAACACTTTCCTGGAAACCCAACCAAATTTTTCTTTGACTGGAAAGTGTTTTTCGTTGACCGGAAAGTGTTTTTTGTTGACTGGAAAGTATTTCTATTGACTGGAAAGTGTTTTCCGTTGACCGGAAAGTGTTTTCCCTTGACCAACTTTTTCAATGGCAAACAAACACAGGAAAGTTTGGAAAATGATTTCCGGAAAATAAACATGGCCTAAAGCTTTTCAAGCTTTATCAATAGAAACTAAAAACTAATAAGGATGATGGGGCTGGCTTATGTATCACAAATTGTCACCTTAGAATAGAGTCTGAGATCGGCCCATTTAATTATCCAGTGCCCATTGTACACTGTTAGGAATTTTTCTTGCTGTTATGATTCAAGGAGCTGGAGATATATTGCTTGTCCAATTTCCTGCCAAGAAGATTTGGATCAACGGTATATGTTGTCCCAAGTGATCATGCATGGCAGGGTAAGATATTATTAGTACAAAGCTGGAAAGTCTAGAAGTGCATCGATTGCTGCTATTTCCAGGGCACGATATCATCATTGTTGGGCGGCTTGGAAAGTTGAAAAATGGAAGTAGAAATGTGAAAAAATGTCATGCTCTGTGATCCTGGCCCCCATATGCTGCGAAGGCGTTTCTCCAACAGTTTCATTGCAATTCAGGATTTCAATTGCTATATGTTTGCAAAGGGCCCAGTCTCGAAGTTACCCCCTCAATTCTTGCCGGAATTATGAATGGGCTGAATGTTATAACGGAGACTTTTACAGGAAATATTGCAGAAGCCACCTTGCTGCGCCAAACTTCGAAGCTCAAGTGTTCCTTTCAGATGGTGTGGTGGCGGCAGGGAAAACTAATTTCCGCTGCTGAGAAATTTCCCAGTTCAAATCCACGCTGTTATCCACTGAGAACATGCCTATGTAGCATGACATTGCTTGGCAATCCACCGTCAAAATTTTCTGTATTATTTCATACAATTAAGAATCTCGTTGTGTCTTTATTAGCTCTCAAGATAGGTGTTACACAAGTTTGTTATGTCTGATATTGGTAAACATGTTTTTTTTAATGATTCTGACATTATTGATGTGGGAGGGGTTATTGGAAAGTCCCCCTTTTTTCTTCTTTTTTTCTTATCTTCTATAGTACAATAATCTTACTCCTATCTTGAACTTATAATTATGAGTTTCGGAATTGCCAGGGAGATGGTCATAAATTGTTTATGCATGCGTGTCAGTTTCTAATCTTAGCATATAAGCCTACATCTTTGATCCTGGAGGAACCTCGTATTAATGTTGTTCATGCTTCTCCGGTTAACTCTCATCAAATTTAGGCTTATCGTTTTTCTATGGTATATTTGGTTTTTATGTGATGGGAATGTTACGAGTGTTATTTAAAAAAAAAAAATAGAGGTTTAGTACTGGTTTCAAGAAAGTTGGGAGGTCTGATTTCAAATAATATATGGAGTACAGTATAAAATCGGACCACAGGCCCATATATTGGCAGCTCAATATACATTCGTTATCTAATCCGAGGTTTAGTACTGATTTCATGAAGGAGGCTTGGAAGATGGATAATGGCTTTCTGAGTGCTCTACAGATGATTTTGTTTCAGCTGTTAAGCTTTGGAACAACGAGGGTTTTGGTTGTTTTATTTACATGTTTTTTTCTTTTTATTATTTAATTTTCTCGTAATAAAAACTCTAGAAAAAAAGATGTTATTCTTCTTAAAAGATAGCCTTTTTTAGTAAGGCCAACAAACAAATGGTAGCTATCTTTGATATTAAAAAAAAATATATATGAATTATATTTTTTTTCCCAATAACCTATATTGATATATGTTTATTAAACATTAAACATCCTTACTAAACTTAATCTTCCTATATCATGTGTTAATCTATTAGATAATCTTCTCATCAATTATATTTTTTAAAGAGAAGAAATTAATTACACGATAAAAATTTAATTCAGGGGGAAACAGATAGCTAGCAATCTTGTAAGATAAAATGACGATGTGTAATAGCAAGATTTCAGACCTAAAAGATATAATATATCATGATTAATTATAAAAATAAATTAATTATAAAGAAAAGTAGATAAAAATAAATTGAAATTGTACATGTGTGCTAACAATCTGCCATATATAGTGATAGCGTGACCCCTTTATAAATTAGTACAAAGTTTAAATACTGTGATTTGTTTGTGTCTAAGATGTTATCGATCTAGGACCAAGTATACGATATGCAATGCTGCAAGGTTTTAGTTATTTTTATTTTATATTTATTTATTAATGATCTGTGGATAAGGGTGAGAGAAATATATATTATTTTGGTTATTTTGTAAAAAGAAAAACCCTAGTCAATGTTTATTTAGCCTCATGAAGTTTATGCGCTCTTCCAACTTGATTCGTGTGTTGATTCTTGGTTGGTCAAAAAAGTCAATAATCAACACACGAATATTCAAGATATAGAAGAGTGCGTGTGACCATGGACTTGCTTAATGGATTCTCTTAGATTAGTAACTATGTTTTTTTATATTAATTAGTTTTAGATCTATTTTAAATTATTTTTTATTTAGAAATATTTTAAAATGATTTTTTTTTGTTTTTTAAAAATTATATAAAACAATCTGAAAACATATAAAAAAATATTTTTTTATAAATATATATATATATATATATTTGAATTTTAAAGAGACACGGTTTCAACCGCATTTCTAAACGTGCTTTTAATACAGTGTTAGATTTTTCTTAGTTCTTGCGTTTTAATAAAAAAGAATTAAGTGGCAGTTATAGTTTTACAAACCATCTTCTTAACAACTTGTCATTTTTCATAGTAAGAGAATAAGAAAGCACTAAAATGTTGACTTTAAGAAATTAAATAATTGTAGAAGAAATTAAAAGTGAATGGAAAACAATCGCGTACAACTATATATTCAAGACGAAGAGTTTCAATTTGTTACTCTATTTTTCGTACAATTAAATATTTAATTTATTAAAAGAAATAAGCGGAATCCTCTATTTAAGCCAAAGTTGGAATCAAATATTGATCTATTGATGCGGGAAGGATGCTCTTCCCATGGAGGTTATTTCTTTTTATTCGACTAGCATTGCTGTTTCTGGAAAATCAATAATGGCGCAAAAGGAGAGTAGCGTGGCATGAACATTTTTTTAGCTCTTGTCCTTCCCTTTCTCTCTTTTTTTTTTTTCTCTCCAGTCTATGTCAAAATGCTTAAATTCTCTAGTTACTGTTGTAAAAATGCGTCTACGTCAAAGTCTTCTATATATTTGGCGTGCTGACCATGCAAATTGTTCAAAAGAGGCTGGCTGGCTTTGATTTGAGATTTTTTTTTTTTTTCTTTATCTTTATCATGGAAGTTGACTGTCGTTTTCCACAAGGTGTGAGGAAGGACTTTTCGGTTTTAAAGTCGTCTGTTTTATATAGACTGTTAACCAAAAAACAATTGGTTGGTGCTTCTGTGGGAGCTTGACTGTAATTTTCGTTGTAGTTTGGTAGAGAGTTGCTAGTTAAACTTGGACCACGAGACCCTCAAAAGTACTTGATCACAGGTTCTAACTTCTCTTGTTCATACAGACAGCTGCTCCCTTATTGTGTGCTGTACAAAGACTGAAAAAGCTTCTAGTAGACAGTGGATAGCAAAAGCCACTTCAGGCATGAAATTAATTCCACGCTTGAAGTTTCAGAGCTATTGCCATTTGCCTTCAGGTTTTGGTGTCAAATCAAAGGCTGCTCAATAAAACAGGAGCCAAGTCTTTCTCGGCAGCTCATCTTGAATAACAGAGTTCAGCAAGAACAACAGACTCCGAACCTCCCAAAAATGTTGAAAATAAACCCCATTATGTTCTCACTTCACTTCCTTGCCCTCTTCCTTCTTTTTCTCGACCATGCAAACGCACAGCTCCATGATCAAGAACAAGCCATTCTACTAAGACTGAAGCAATACTGGCAAAATCCATCGTCTCTCGACCGTTGGACCCCATCAAGCTCCTCTCATTGCACTTGGCCAGGAGTGGCCTGCACCAATAACTCCATCACTCAGCTCCTTCTTGATAACAAGGACATCTCTGGAACAATCCCACCCTTTATTTCTGACCTTAAGAACCTCAAAGTTCTTAATTTTTCCAATAACAGCATTATTGGAAAGTTCCCTGTAGTTGTCTACAACTTTTCCAAGTTAGAGATCTTAGACCTCTCTCAAAACTACTTTGTTGGCACCATTCCTGATGATATTGACAGTTTGTCTCGGCTCTCGTACCTCAACCTCTGTGCTAATAACTTCACTGGCAACATTCCACCTGCCATTGGGCGGATACCAGAGCTAAGAACTCTTTATCTTCATTATAATCTGTTTAATGGTACTTTCCCTGCAGAAATCGGAAACTTGTCCAAACTTGAAGAGTTATATATGGCTCACAATGGGTTTCTTCCATCAAAGTTGCCTTCCAGTTTCACCCAGCTGAAGAAACTGAGGGAATTGTGGATTTCTGAAGCGAATTTGATTGGCGAGATCCCACAAATGATTGGGGAAATGGTGGCACTGGAGCACTTGGATTTATCAGAGAATGAATTGACTGGGAGTATCCCAAACGGCTTGTTCATGTTGAAGAATTTGAAGGTTCTGTTTCTTTACAATAACTTGCTATCTGGGCAGATCCCTCAGGTTGTTGAAGCTTTGAACTTTATTGTCATTGATCTTTCATGGAACAGTTTGAATGGGACAATACCTGTTGATTTTGGGAAGCTTGACAAATTATCAGGTTTGAGTTTGTCCTTCAATCAGTTATCTGGTGAAATCCCAGAAAGCATTGGTCGTCTTCCCGCATTGAAAGATTTTGCGTTGTTTAGCAACAATTTATCAGGGCCAATCCCTCCAGATCTTGGGCGATACTCAGCACTTGACGGCTTCCAGGTTGCTTCCAATAGGCTTACAGGGAACCTGCCTGAATATTTATGCCATGGAGGTAGCTTAACAGGAGTGATAGCTTTTGATAATAAGCTCGGTGGAGAGTTGCCAAAATCACTTGAGAATTGCAGTAGTTTGCTAGCAGTAAGTATTTCAAATAACGCATTTTTTGGCAATATTCCTGTTGGTTTATGGACAGCTTTAAATTTGCAACAACTGATGATAAGTGATAATTTGTTCACTGGAGAGCTTCCTAATGAAGTGTCAACTAGTCTTTCACGGCTCGAGATAAGTAACAACAAGTTCTCTGGGAGTATTTCCATTGAAGGGAATTCTTGGAGGAATCTGGTAGTCTTCAAAGCGAGCAATAACCAATTTACTGGCACTATCCCTCTTGAATTAACCGCTCTTCCTAATCTGACGGTTCTTTTACTTGATGAGAACCAGCTTACCGGAGCACTTCCATCTGACATCATCTCATGGAAATCTTTAACTACTCTAAACCTCAGTCAAAATCAGCTTTCTGGACAGATTCCGGAGGAGATTGCTACCCTACCTCACCTGCTCGAACTGGACTTGTCAGACAATCAATTTTCTGGCGAAATTCCACCTCAACTCGGTTTGCTGAGACTTACTTATCTCAATCTCTCTTCAAATCATCTCGTGGGAAAAATCCCAGCTGAGTATGAAAATGCAGCATATTCCAGTAGCTTCTTGAACAATCCTGGTATTTGTGCAAGTAGGCCATCGCTATACCTGAAGGTTTGCATTTCCAGACCCCAAAAATCAAGCAAAACTTCAACCCAACTCCTAGCCTTGATATTAAGTGTTTTGATTACAGCTTTTCTGTTAGCATTGTTATTTTCATTCATCATTATCAGAGTTCACTGGAAGAGAAACCATAGATCGGATTCAGAATGGAAGTTCATTAACTTCCATAGGTTGAATTTTACTCAATCAAACATATTGTCAGGATTAACAGAAAGCAACCTGATAGGAAGCGGTGGATCAGGAAAAGTATATCGTGTTGCTGCAAACGGCTCGAGTGTTGTTGCGGTGAAAAGAATCTGGAATAACAGACCGTTGGAGAAGAAACTTGAAAAGGAGTTCCTTGCAGAAGTTGAGATACTGAGTACAATAAGGCATTTGAACATAGTGAAGTTGCTTTGTTGTATTGTCAATGACAATTCGAAACTTCTTGTCTATGAGTATCTGGTGAATCATAGTCTCGATCAATGGCTGCATACAGCAAGGCGATCAAACAGCGCATCAACTTCAGTAAATCATGTTGTTCTGGACTGGCCGAAGAGACTGCAGATAGCAGTGGGAGCTGCTCAGGGTCTGTGCTACCTGCATCACGACTGCTCTCCCCCAATAGTTCACCGAGATGTCAAGTCAAGCAATATCTTGTTGGATTCTGAGTTTAATGCAAAAATTGCTGATTTTGGTTTAGCAAAGATGCTGATTAAGCAGGAAGAACTTGCCACCGTGTCAGCTGTTGCCGGTTCTTTTGGTTACATAGCTCCAGGTAAAAGATCACTCTTCAGGTCTTATCCTTGTGTATTTGCTTCCTTGCCCTTCTTTTCCAGTACCTGATATTGAAGTTTCTTATTTTATAACTTGAATCGCAGAGTATGCTCAAACAGTTAGAGTAAATGAGAAGACCGATGTTTATAGTTTTGGGGTTGTCCTTCTAGAACTAACAACGGGAAAAGCAGCAAATTATGGTGATGAGCATACAGGCCTCGCCAAATGGGCATTGCGTCACATGCAAGAAGGAAAAACTATAGTCGATGCCTTAGATGAGGAGATAAAGGAACCTTGTCACGTGGATGAAATGAGCAATGTTTTCCTATTGGGGGTTTTCTGTACCAGCGAAGTGCCTTCTGCTAGGCCTCACATGAAGGAGGTTTTGCAAATCTTACTCGGAAGGAACCATCCATTGGTCTACGGAATGAAGAACATTGGAAGTGAGTATGATTCCACTCCTTTGCTTAAGAACTCAAAACGCGAGAGGCAATCAGAAAGTGACAGCACTTTGGCATCCGATAATTGATCGCTCTGCTTTATGCACAGAAATCACCACTACTCCCTGCTTACCTTGAGAATAAGGAGTGTTGTTTTTGAGTTCAAATTGTAAAATTTGCATAGTTGGGCACATAATGAGCTAGTATAAGTCTAAGATAGTAGATACCATCTAAATCTTTAGAGAATAAAATCGGCAGCTACAAGGTTGCAATGCTGTAGCTTGTACGATCTTTTCAAAACCATTGTCCAAGCTGGGATGCATGATATCCGTTAATATATACAGTGTACTAAAGCAAACAAGCACCATTCCTCTAAGGCGCTGTTTGTTTGCTGAAAAATAATTTTTTTTTTAAAAGTGAATTTCGAGGAAAGTGAATTCTGGAAAAGTATTTTCCGATGTTTGGTAGTGTAATGAAAAATAAGTTGGAAAACACTTTCTAGTGTTTGGTTATGTCATGGAAAATGAGCTGGAAAATAACTTATTAATATTTTATTTTTCTCAAGTTTATTAAAATAATGAGGAACAAATCTTACAAATTAAAAAGTTGAATGAGAATGAAATTGAAAAAAATATAATTTCATAAATTATCTCAAATAAAATAAATAATAATCAAA
>Ga0325411_1009528_pt1 | contig 10358 bp, 7 predicted proteins | sample PopdelMetagenome_13_FD_206181 | JGI IMG/M metagenome (GOLD analysis project Ga0325411, IMG submission 206181) | Populus deltoides microbial communities from Bellville, Georgia, United States - Xylem-PdIQD-R4 | ecosystem: Host-associated > Plants > Phyllosphere > Stem > Wood/Secondary xylem...
ATTAAAGGTATCTTATATTATTAGATATGTTATTATAAAACATGCTTTAGTTAAGGAGTTATTGATACTTCAAGTGCAAAATGATGATATAAAACCTTGATAAAAATGCACTTTTAAATACTAATCAGACACCAACCATACCCTCACATAACCTGCCACCACGCCAGAGAAAAGACAGGGGCGGCATGCCCTACAAATATGCTCTTGGGCGACTGCACAAAAGTCGCCCCACGCCATCCTACCCTACACTATGATGAGATAGGGCAGGGTGCCCTCTCTCCCTCTACCTATAAATATTGAGAGGTAGAGAAAATAAAAGGGGGGAGGAAAAATTTGAGAGGGGTGAAAGAACAGGAAAAAAAAACAGGCAGGGGTGGGGGGAATTTGGCAGAGAAAGACAAGAAATAGGGGGTTTTAAAAGGAGAAAAAAGAAGAGAGAATGGGAAAGAACGAAGAACAGAGAGGAACAACGAAGAGGGAAAGGAGGGAGATTGTCTTATAAACCAGATAAGATAGAGGGACAGGGGAGGAAAAAAAAAGACAAAGACAAGAGGAAGAACAATAAAAAACAGAAGAAGAGAATGAAAAAAAAGGGGAGACTTGTGTCTTTATATAGAGGAGACGAAGAACATCAACAGAACAACCATCACTCTGCTACATCACCGACAACACTGCCGCTGTGAGTCACAAGCATCGCCAACTCCGTCAGCAGGTATGCTCCCCCTTATCTTTCTTCTTCTTCATTTCAGCTTACCTCCACTATTCTGCAAAGTGGAGAGTGGAGAGTGAATTAATTCACTCTCCACTGTTTACTGGGCCGAACAGCACCGACCCAGACCAAAATGGTTAGGCCTAGTACAACACAGTCCAAAAAAAATTCAAAAAAAAACTACCAAAAATCCTTTTGAAAAATTTATGATTTTCCCGCGTATGTTTCTATTAATTTTACTTAAAATTGGTTTGTATTTTTATACTGTAAAGATACAAATCTAGTATTAATATACTGATTTTTGACAGAACATTACAAAACAAAATTATAAAACAAAGAAGCAAAAAACAAATGTCTTGTTTTCATGCATACAACCAAGTATCTCAAAAAATCATATCGTATTTCATACAACAAAAATTCAAAAATATGTTTTAGCATGCATTTTAGCTTTAATAACCAGTTTATTAAATCCATGAGAACTAGGCCAATATTTCAAAAAAAACCCAAAAAATATTTTGTTTTCTTTTAGTAAATGAGATTACAAATTTATACGTAAAACGTATTCCTGATATTAAAAAGGTATTTCTTTTATAAACGTTAGAATGGTTAGGTTTAACCCGATAAGATAAAGATTTCCTTATTGTGGAGGACTTTTCTTAAACCATAGATGGAATAACAATTAGAAATACAATAACACCTTAGCATATATTAGACAATTAAACAATGCAGCTTACCTTAGGTAGGACATATTTGGGGTGCTAATACTTTTTCTTTACGCAACTAGTCCCCATGCCCGATCTTTGAGACCAGTTAGGGTTTCTAGTAACCAAAATACTAGGTGGAGACTCTCATTCCCTCATTCCACTGATAAAAGATAAGAATTCCTTGTCTATCCCCTACTTTCCTGATCTTTCCAGGATATCAAAACCTGAGAGTAGACAATCGTCAGCGACGCCGCACGGGCACGTGCGACAATGGGTATCACTATAAGTTTGCGATTATCCATTAGAATTTTACCAATATTTCAAATAAAAAACCTTTTTTTCTTAAGTTTTATAATGGTTAGTTTTTAATATGGTAAGATAAGAATCTCCTTACCAAGAAGAACTTTTCTTAAATTTTAAACATACTTTTCTGGGCTTTTTAGAATGGCTAGATCTTAACCTAATGAGATAATGATCTCCTTAGTAAGGAGGATTTTTTCCGAACCTTAGATTGACTAACGAATAGAAACACGACTTAGAGCAAACAACAAAACAACTTATTATATGTTTTCCTCTTGTACAGCTAGTCCTTTTACCCAGACTCTCGTAGACCATTACGTTTTCTATTGACCATAATACTAGGTGGCGACTCCCTTTCCTCTTGTTTTATTAATAAAAGACAAGAATTCCTTTTCCTTTCCACCCGTATTATTTTTTTTGTTCTTTTTTACTCATTGTATTTTCTAAATTCATCATTCAACATTGTTTTTTTTTTAAAAAAAAAAGGTTTTGTGATTTTATCATTTTCTTTTCTATCCATGATGCGAACCTTATGATCACATGGTCATGCAACCACAATCAATATTGAGATCTGATCCCGAAAAGCCAAAATAGATTTGATAGGAGTGTGACACAATGAAAACCTGCCTCAAGGCACCAACACTATTGAAATAAAGTAGAATGATACCACGAAGCCAGTTAATCTTCACTAAGTCAGATTCAGTTCATTCAAGAATTGAAGAATGCAAGAATTACTTTTACACGTTAAAACTGAAAAATTCAGAAGTAATATTTATCAATAGCTGCCGAAATTTAGGTTACGTGAGTTTAAATAGTTCTTGAAAAATTAACTCTAATGAATTTACTCTGGTGGAATGATTTGGCCCACTTACAAAACTGACCCCAAAACTTTAAACTAATAAAACTCATAACCTAATCCAAACAAGCCTTAAATCGTAGCTGAAAACAAAGTATTAATTAAGCCTAAACAAGCCTTAGGTTGTAACTAACAAAATAAAATAAAGCCCATAATATTAAATCCATGTTCTGCCACGAGAAGAGGAAAAGGAAATAAAATATTATAGAATTGATTCAAGGTTATTTATAGCCTTCCATGTAGCCTATTAATCATAAAAACGAAAGGAAAAGGTAGCCACCCATGTTGTTTCCAAGTTGTAGTTAGATTCTTTGTTTCCTTTATTGTCTTTACCTTATAGCCGAAATAAAGTTAGATTGGACCCCTCTTGCACATGGATAAGATGTACTAGGGCCTCCTTTTGATACTCCAATGGGCCCTTTGAATCTGACTTGATCGAAACCTTCAAAACCAATGCATTCAATGCCTCTTTCAATGCTTTTGTCTTGGATTGAGTCATTGAACCATTTGGAACATGTAATGGGTCCTTTCTAATGTTTTTGGGCTGGTCCACCTCATCCCCTCTCTCTTTAAAAGGATTCGATCTCAAATCAAAACTTGTATCAAACAAAGTAAGATCAGCAACATTAAAGATAACACTCACACCATACTTACCTACAAGATCAATTTTATATGCGTTGTCATTAATCCTCTCTAAAACCTGAAATGGACCATCACCATGTGGCTGTAATTTTGATTTCCTTTGGTTAGAAAATCGTTTATTACGCGTGTGCACCCAAACCCAATCACCGGGATGGAAAACAACTTGTTTACAACCCTTATTTAGTTTAGAAGCGTGTAATCTGTTTTTTTTTTCCTTTATTTGCAGTTGAACTCCCTTATGAAGTTGTCTCACCATCTTTGCCTACTTTTTACCATCCAAACTTACCCTTTTTTCAAAAGGTAAAGGAATTAAGTCTATAGGAGTTAATGAATTAAACCCATAAACAATTTCAAAATAAGAAAAGTCAGTGGTCGAATGCACAATTCTATTATAAGCAAACTTAACAAAAGGCAAACATTCTTCCCAACTTTTCAGATTCTTTTGAATAACAACATGCAAAAATTAGGATAAAGTTCTATTTACTACCTCAGTTTGTCCTGTTTGAGGATGACAAGTTATCAAAAATAAAAGTTTAGTTCCCAACTTTCCCCACAAAATCTTTCAAAAGTAGCTAAAGAACTTAATATCACGATCTGACACTATACTGCTAGGAATGCCATGTAAACGTACAATCTCCCAAAAGAACAAGTCTATGATGTGAGATGTATAATATGTTTTATGGCATGTAATGAAATGTGCCATTTTAGAAAATCTATCAACCACAACAAAAATAGAGTCTCTACCTTTCTCTGACCTAGGTAAACCTAAAAAAAAAATCTATAAAGATATCTACCTAAGATTTAGTAGGCACATGAAATGGTGTAATATAGTTTATGCGGTTGTGCTCTAGATTTTGCCTTTGTATAAGCAATGCACTGTTCATAGATTCGTTACACATCCTTTTTCAACTTTAGCTAATAGAAATGATCATGCAATACATCCAAGGTTTTCACAACCCTAAAGCGAACAATTAAACCTTCATGTGCTTCACAAACAAGCAATTCATGCAAAGAACTAGCAGGAACACACAATCTATTCTTTTTGAACAAGTAACCATCCATCAAATAAACTTACAAAAAGCCGAATGTCCACATGCATTATAAATCTCAGCAAAGTCAGGATCACTATCATATAATTCCTTTATATATTTAAAGCCTAGCAATCTAGTATTCATGGTGTTTAGAAGAACATACCTGCGTGAAAGTGCATCATTAGCTACTATGTTCTCTTTGCCTTACTTATACTTGATTACGTAAGGAAAAGTTTTAATGAATTCAACCCATTTTACACGTCTCCTATTCAACTTACCTTATCCTTTAAGATGTTTCAAGGACTCATAATTTGAATGGATTACGAACTCTTGTGGCTACAAGTAATGTTGTCATGTCTCAAGTACTCTTACCAACGCATAGAGTTCTTTGTTGTAAGTGGGATAGTTCAACATCACTCCAATTAACTTCTCACTAAAATACGCAATAGATCGATCTTGCATCAAAACAACACCTATTCCTATTCCAGATGCATCACATTATATTTCAAATGGTTTCGTAAAGTCAGGTAAAGCCAAAACAGGTGTAGAGCATAATTTATCTTTCAAAGAAATAAAAGCCGACTCTTGTTCCTCCCCCTATTTAAACCCAACTGACTTTTTAACAACTTCATTCAAGGGTTTAGTTATTGTACTGAAATCTTTCATAAAACACCTATAAAAACTAGCTAACCTATGAAAACTCCTTACCTCATCTACCGATTTGGGTGCAAGCCAATCCTAATGGCCTTAACTTTCTCCTCATCCATCTTGATACCCTGTGCAGTTACAACATAACCAAGAAATACAATTTTCTCCATGTAAAAAGTATACTTTTTAAAATTAGCATAAAATTTCTCACCACGCAACACAAATGATCAAGATATTGAGTGAAGTTCTTGCTATAGATCAGAATGTCATCAAAATACACAACCACAAGCTTACCTATGAATGCAAGCAACACATGATTCATTAAACGCATAAATGTACTTGGTGCATTTGTAAGTCTAAACGACATTACTAATCATTCATACAAACCATGCTTCGTCTTAAATGTTGTTTTCTACTCATCACCTTCTTTCATCCTAATCTGATGGTACCCACTTTTCAAGTGAATTTTAGAGAAAATACAGGATCCATATAACTCATCTAGTACCCCTTTTCCATCAGCTCATCAACTTGCCTTTGAAGCTCCTTCATCTTCTTGGGATTGTTTCTATATGCTGGCTGGTTAGGAATTAAAGCTCTAGGTACAAAATCAATTTGATGCTCTATCCCCCTCAATGGTGGTAATCCGCTAGGAATATCATCGAGGAACAAATCATCAAACTCCTGCAACAAAGAAATAGCAACACTAGGCACAATATGATCAAGATTGTTAGTATTAAAGTAAACCTCTTTATACATAAGTAAAATTATTGGCTTGTTGGTTAAAAATAAAGATTTGACCTCACCCTCTCTAGCATAAAAATTGGGTTGTTTATTTAGTTTTTCCACACAATTCTCATCACCCTTTCTTTAATTTTTTCACTCCTTTTGTCTTACCTCCACCCTCGGCCAAATTTGGGTGTTTTTTAGTAGTGATCGAATGGTCTAATTTGTTTTGAGTGTTAACCGAATATTTGTTTGTGTTTGGATGGGTGGCCAAATGGGTTGTAATGGTGTTTTGGGTTTTGACTGAATCTGATGGTCTTTTCTCCCCTTGTTCCTCACCTTGATTTTCTCTCCTCATAGCCTCATGCTTTCTTTTTAGCTTTATTTAATCATTATACACCTGTTTGGGTGTAAGAGGTATAAGAGTGATGGTTTTGCTATCTTTTACAATGGTATATCTATTTTTAACCCCATTATAAATTGCCTTCCTATCATATTGCCATGGTCTCACCAACAACATGTGACTTGCTTGCATTGGTACCACATCGCACAAAACTTCATTAACATACTTCCTAATAAAAAAAAAATGGAACAACAACCTGTTTAGTTACTTTCACTTCACCACTATCATTCAGCCATTGTAACTTATATGGTTTAGATTGCTTAACAGTACACAAATCCAGTTTGCTAACAAGGGTGGTACTACAAATATTAACACAACTTTCACTATGTATAATTAAACTACATACCTTGCTTTATACATAACAACGCGTATGGAAGATGTTCTTTCTTTGTTGATTAGTTTCATTTTCCTTGACCCTAGACCTGAAGTGCTCACCTTATAAGCCTCGGGATCGTTTTTACCTTGAAAGTTAGGAATTTTCAGTTTCATGGAGTTCAAGACCTCGTCTACATCTTTATAATTCCCCATGCCACAAAAATTCACATTCCTCTTAGCCCTATTTGGTCCAGACCTAATTCCTTAGCTAGCAGATGCAAAATCATAGTCATCTGCATCTGCATCTGCGTTTTCATTAACAAATTCTTCAAAATTAAATCTGACATTCTATACGACCCTACGGACCGTATTTCCTCGACAATCAGCCCCACAATTTTATTGCTTTGTCGAGTTCACCTTATCTTTTAGATTCTTGTACATCCTAAACAAGAGTTCAAGTTGTTGGCCTATGGCTTGCAATTGGAAAGCGATGTTAGTGTTTTGTATCACTGATTTGTTGTTTTCAAACATTCTTTGAATCTGTAAAATTTAGTTATTAGCATAAAATATATCCTCACACCTCTCGTGTTTCACATAAAAATCAAGGTTTTTCACTCTACTAAGCTCATTATGTCTTTTAACTGACAACTTGCTTTCTTTTGGTTTTTTAGGAATTGAAATCAACAAATCAAAGTCAGTAGCCTCTGCGGCAGCGCAATCCAATTATAATTTTCAGACTCAAGAATAAATAAGTATACTGAAAACAAAGCAAAACAAAACTACGATTACGATTTCACGAGTAGCAATGCAAATTCGTACGAATTATGGACGAAACGAAGAACGAAATAAAACAGAAGTGAATATTAGCAAAAACAATTACTTGACACCTAAATAACCCAATTAAAATATAAATAAAAAGATTTGGACAAAAACTAACAATAAAGATCACGTTTTGGAACTTGATGCAAATTTGACCTATCACGCAATTTTTATGTAACAAAATTGAAACCAAGACCAAACGATATTGGAATGACCTCAAATTCAATATTTAGTATTCAATATTTAGTATTATGATACCAAACAAACAACAATCTCAGTTTATAGGTCGTTCTCTTATGTCTAGGTACCCAAACCCTTTGTATGATTAATTTGCGACAGAATTAAACCTCGAATTCAAACCTCAAGCAAACAATATCAAAATAAGTCCAAATTTAATATATGGTGCGATCTCACCCCCTTTATATAGAATATGAAGTTTCAAGTGATTCTGAGATGGTTTGTTTATAACCACCAAGAGTTGTGTTTATACGGCATAATTGAACCTTGAATTAAAACCTCAAGCAAAACGATATCAAAATAAGCCTAAATTTAATATATGGTGTGATCTCTCCCCCAATAGACAAGATATGAAGTTTCAATTGATTTTTTAGGCGGTTTGCTTATGGTTCACTAAGAGTTGTGTTTATGTGGCAGAATTGAATCATCTTTCAAATTTCATCTAATCTCTCTCTTTTTTTATATGCTACTGATATGATTAGAGACAGTAATAAGATGAAATATAACACTTTTTTTTTTTGCTTAGATGCCACAGACACAAAAAAAAAGAAGATGAACGACGCAAATACTGAAAAACTTAAAGGAACACTAAAAAAACAAAAATAACAGAAGGATATAACCTTATTTCGGAGCCTAGCTCTGATACTAATTGTTGTGAACCTCATGATCACGTGGTCATGCAACTCATAATCAAGATCGAGATCTGATCATGGAAAGTCGAAATAGGTCTGATAGGAGTGTGACACAATGGAAACCTGCCCTAAGGTACCAACACTATTAGAATGAAGTAGAATGACACCACGAAGCTAGTTAATCTTCGATAAGTCAGATTCAGTTCGTTCAAGAACTGAAGAATGCAAGAATCACTTTCACACGTTAAAACTGAAAAATTCAAAAGTAATATTCATCAATGGTTGCTGAAATTTAGATTATATGAGTTTAAATAGTTCTTGAAAAATTAACCCTAATGGATCTACTCTAGTGGACTGATTTGGTCTACTTACAAAACTAACCCAAAAGCCTTAAACTAAAAAAACCAATAACTTGATCCAAACAAGCCTTGGATCCTAACTGAAAACAAAGTATTAATTTAGCCCAAACAAGCCTTAGGTTGTAGCTAACAAAATAAAATAAAGCGTATAATAGTAAATCCATATTCTACCATGAGAAGAAGAGAAGGAAATAAAATATTATAGAATTGATTCAAGGCTTATTTATAGCCTTCCATGCAGCCATTAATCCTAGAAACAAAAGGAAAAGGTAGCCACCCATGTTGTTTCCAAGTTGTAGTAGAAGTTTTTGTTTCTTTTGTTGTCCTTACCTCATGGCCCAAATAAGGTTGGAATAGGCCCCTCTTGCACATGGATAAGATGTACTAGGGTCTTCTCTTGATATTCTAATAAGCCCTTCAAATCTGACTTGGTTGAAACCTTCAAAACCAATGCATTCAATGCCTTTGTCTTGGACTGAGTCATTGGACTATTTGGAACATGTAATGGGTCCTTGCTATTGTTTTTAGGCTGGTCCACATTAATCAAGTTATCCTGATCTCATGATCTAGTTGCAGGTTTGATAGGTTAACCCAGATTGACTTGATTATTACTCGAGTTAAAGGTTTGTATGCTAACTTGGGTTGACTTAAGCCGAGTTTTTTATGTCATTTTTTTTACCTAATTTTGTCTTTTTGTGTTTAATTCGCTAAGAATTGAGTTACATTGTTTTACCCGTTTTAGAAAAAGGTTTTTTTTCCCCAAGTTATCGTGATCAATTTGTTTTTTGTCCATTTGTTGTTGTTGCTTATTTTTTTATCATCTAATTAAAATAAAACCAAACCAATTGAATAATACAATAAAAAAAACTAATCTAAAAAAAATGTCAATTAAAAAAATCTGGGATTGGATCGAAGAGATTTAAAAATTAAATGACTAAACTAAAATAAGAAGGGAAAATGTCAAATAAAAAAAACAAAATATAGGACTGAACTGAAGAGATTTCCAAAATCGAGGGACTAAATTAAAAGAAAAGAAAAAAGGTGTAAATGATATGTCATGATATAAGAAAGGTCTGCCACCTTTAAGCAGAGCCTTATCTTTTCCTCTATTCTTCAATTCATGTATTCTTTGATGTCGTTGGAATCTTTTAGGCGTCCTCTTTCCTTTCCTATAAGGCGACATGTATGGCAATACAAGGTTTGATGTGGCTCCAACGACCCATACTTCTTTCCTTTCTCTCTTTCCATGCCTCAATTTTTCTATTCTTCAATTATAGTCTCTTCACTTTTAATCTTTAGAAAAATAAAGAATTCGAACAATACTCACAAAATTGATTACCAACTCGATGCTAGGATTTTTTTGATATATAAAAGGTAAATTAAAATAAATTATCAACTCTAAGTCCTAATAAACATATAATGTAAGAATTAAATTAAAAAAAAATCAATATCCAAAACAAAAAAAGGGTCAAAGAGCAAAAAATAATAATTGTTAAACACTACTGATTATTATTGTAATCCAAGTGTTTATAAATGTGAGAAAATAATATTTTTCTCATACCATTTAGTTTATGTTTGACATTGTAATAATTTTTATGGTTGCAGTTTTTTTTAAAATAATTTTAAAAATACACATATTGGTTAAAACGGTTATAAAATTAATTTTTGCATACAAAATAAATAAAAAAATATTTTTATAAATAAAAAACAAGTTATCAAGATTTAAAATATAATTATATATAAAAATAAAAATTATTTGACCGAATTTTTTGTAAAAAGTAAGCTATAGCAATAGTTTTTTTCTAAAAAAGAAAAAACCCCGCTCTCAATTCTATCCAAATCAACGTATAAATATCTGCCACGTAATTAAATCACTTTTTAGTATTCCAGTTAAACTAATAAAATTTTTCTCTTTCTGTTCACTGTCAACAGCTACGGATCCCTAATTGATAAAAGGAATCCCTAATTCCTCTTTCCTTC
>Ga0325411_1009529_pt1 | contig 10357 bp, 3 predicted proteins | sample PopdelMetagenome_13_FD_206181 | JGI IMG/M metagenome (GOLD analysis project Ga0325411, IMG submission 206181) | Populus deltoides microbial communities from Bellville, Georgia, United States - Xylem-PdIQD-R4 | ecosystem: Host-associated > Plants > Phyllosphere > Stem > Wood/Secondary xylem...
AAAACGTAGATAAGTTTGATTTCGTAGCCTCCCTAACCTAAGCAATTAAGCCCGAAGGGGTGTTTTAACACCTAATACCCTAAAGTCAACTGACTTGGGAGCTATTGGCCCAAAGCTTGTTACATGTGTTAAGGAGAAAAGCTTAAGGGAATCAAACATTGCACTATCTACGTATCAATATCTGCAACTCGAGTTACTAAGCTCGTAGGGGTGTCTTAACACCTAATGCCCTAAGATCAACTGGTCTAGGAGTCATTAGCCGAAAGCTCGTTACATGAGTTAAAGATGCATTGTGTTTTAAGTTATATGTATATATATTAAAAAAAACAAAAGGAAAAAAGAAAGGAAAAAAAAAAAAAAGAGATAATAATCCCAACCCAAGGAAGTTAACCTTAAACATTAGAACAAAATATTGTTTTTCTTCCAATAAAAGCCCCATCATCTATGTTTTCATACATTGAGCACATAAAAAGAAAGGTTTATTAATATCTTGTTTAAGAGGTATTGAACAGATATATAAATTTAATGAGAGTTTGTTTATCTGGATAGATTAATGGAAGTTGAATGATGAATGCCTTGCTTTGTAGAATTTGCAAATAGTTTTTCTATTTTAACGCTTTGATTACTAGGGACTAGTAATAAGCTGGTTGGGGGGTGTGATTAGTACTTAAAAGTGCGTTTTTATCAAGGTTTTATATCATCATTTTGCACTTGAAGTATCAATAACTCCTTAACTAAAGCATGTTTTATAATAACATATCTAATAATACAAGATACCTTTAATTTATGGTAAGTGTTCATCTTAAATGTAGGCCTATTACATAAATGAAAGAATTGATTGATAAGTTGAAGTACTGAAATTGAAAGGACAAAGAGATGGCCAAACTTAGAAAAGAGACATTGGTGCAGTCCAAACTGGAACATTGTTCGGTAATCGGGTCATATCTGGAGCTGTAGATCTCGGATTTAGATCTACTTTATATGGATGGAAAGGTAAGACATAGACCTACAACTTTCATGGGAGCCCAAGATTTAACAAGGTCGTTTTCAAGTCCAAATTGTAGCAACAACGAAGAAGTCTGAATCTGTCCTGCAGCCCAGACACTGTTTAGTGTTCAACCCATATCTCGAATTCTAGAAGTCTAAATGATCTCAAATTTTTACCCTAGAAATATGAGACAATTTCCTAGAACTTTCATGATTGAAGTCTGTTCAAATTATGACGTTATCAATGATGTTTTTGGCAGACAAGAAGATAAGAATTGTCATCAAGTCAAGATGTGGCCACTCATTCATCAATTAGTTAACAAATCAATAGTTCTGAATTTTGGCCTATAAAAGGAGGCATTTGCCATGTATTTAGGCATCTTGGTTTTCAGATCAAGATCATGCTCTTGCTCTCTCTTTTGTAATACTTAAGTTTTGTTTATATTAATCTCTTGTTTATGCCTTTCATTTCCTTTTTTTACTTAGTTAACTTCTTTCTCATTTATGTTCTTTTCTTGTTTATTTATGTTTCTTTCTTTCATTATGTTTAGCTAAGTTAATTATGTCAAGGTGAAAAGCGTACACTAATGGTGTAAGAATAAGTATAATATAAACTTAACATGGACCTTAATGTTGGATACTAACATGCTTTATATTTGTTATCTTATTCACTTTTAATACTTTGCTTGTTAAATGGTTAATCTAGATTTATGTTCTATAACACTTGGTACAACAAATACTTGGCACTTTCATAACCCATACTGTATGGTATAACCGACACCTGAGCTATGAAAGGAACTTGATTTGTTGTTAACATAAGTTATAATGATGAATGCTTGACAACATTTACAAGTATTAGCATTATTCGAATAAGATAACTAATGTAATCATGTTAAAAATTTATAATCCGATTGGAACCTCCTTTGTGTGTGGTTTCCAGTTGAGTAATAATAAGAGTTTACACTATACTTGTTTGAAATACCATTAGTGGATCCTCTAACCTTGACAATTGTTTTTATCATTGTTTAATCCTTATATCAATATCACATCTTAAAGCTCTCTTTATTATTGTTGTTGTTGTAGTTGTTATTGTTGTTGCTGTTATCTATAATTTATATAATTAACCTCTTTATGGTTCGACCCCGGTCTTGCCGGGTTATTTATTACTTCGACACTCCTGCACTTGGGAGAAGACATCAATCTTTTAGTCGTGTCAATTACATGCCTCAAAAAGTTCTTTATAATTAAAAGCGAGTTAGCAATTTAATAGTTGTGATCTCAAGTAAAGCATAAAACTTATCTCCAAAAAGAATCATGACTTTTTTCAATATTCTATTTATTATTATTCATGGTGTTAAAAATTTGCAAAAATTGAAGCAAACAAAAACCTTAAATGTTCACTTAAAAACCAATGAATTCAAAACACATCAAGAAATAGCTCAAACTAATTAGGTGGCCCGCGCTACACCACGGGCTTACCTTTTACTTTCATAAAAAATTTGGGTCCTGCCGGCGTCACGATCCAAGGCTATTTAGGTCCCGCACTGGGAAGGATCCATGTATATTTTGGGTCCTGCACCACCCTTGACCCAAGGTTATTTTGAATCTTGCACATGGCTCCTGTACACTGAAGGACCGAAGGCTATTTTGGGTCTTTCACTGGATATAGAACCAAGGCTATTTTGCTACAGGACCCAAGGCTATTTTGGGTCCTGCACCATGTTGGACCCAACATAGCCATTTATAATATTAATAATAATATTTAACTTATTTATCTAAGTTCTATTTTTTAATCATTTTTTTAAATAAGGTTTTTCTTTGATGGTAATAATAATTTTTTTTTCAATTTACCAATGATAATAATAATAGTAATAGTAATATTAATAATAATTTGTAATTCTACCCTTTAAATCAATTCTATTATTGTTTTTTAATAATAACAATATTTATGATATTAATAATAGTATTTTTATATTAATACTTTTAATTATAGTAAAAATAATAATATTGATAACACAAATAATACTAGTTTTAATTTTAATAATTTTAATTGTAATAAAAAAAATATTTATAATACAAATAATAATATTTATAATATTAATACTTTTAATTATAATAAAAAATATTTATAAGACATATAACAATATTTTATCATATTAATAATATTATTAAACTTTTCTGATCAAAGTTGATACAATAATATTTTTTTTAATTTTTTTTAACAATAACAATAATGATAATTGTTATCATATTTTTTTTTCAATTTTCTTCTATTCTTAATATTAATACTTTTAATTACAATAATGATAATAATATCTAGAATAAAAATAATAATATTTATCATATTAATAATAATATCAAACTTGCCTTGCCAAAGTTACTACAGTAATATATTTTTTTAAAAAAATATTATTCATAACAATAGTAATGATAGTTGTTATTATATTTTTTTTTTCATTTTTCTTCTCTTAGGGTTTGCCGTTCTAGCTACCCAGGTCTCTAAACCCAAGGACTATGAGAACAGACCTCGGCAGCCGGGTCTACTGGCTAGGTGCTCGGGGCTGCAGACCCTGCCTCGCGAGTCTGCACACCCTAGGCTCGCGGGGCTGCAGCTAGGCGCACGGGTTTGGCCCTAGCGCCCAAGGATGGCAGGCCCCGCGCTGGGTGTCTGCATGCTTAGGCCTTGGCCAGCCCTAGTGCCTGGGTAGACCCCGCGCCAGGTGTTTACTGTCTTGGGCCATGGCCAGGCGCGTGTGGCCGGCCGCAACGCCCTGGCTTGGTAGCTCTAGTGCCAAGTGTCGACAACCTGAGTTAATTAATTATAATTAATTAATACTTTTAATTACAATAAAGATTACAATATTTAGAATACAAATAATAATATTTTATCATATTAATAATAATATTAAACTTGTCCGATCAAAGTTTATACAGTAATATTTTTTTCAAATTTTTTTTTAACAATAATAATAATGATAATTCTTATTATATATTTTTTTTATTTTCTTCTATTCTTAATATTAATACTTTTAATTACAATAATAATAATAATATTTATCATATTAATAATAATATCAAACTTGTCAGGCCAAAGTTTCTACAGTAATTTTTTTTTTAAAAATTAATAACAATAACAATAATAATAATTGTTATTATATATTTTTTATTTTTCTTCTTTGCAGGGTCTGCCGATCTAGCTGCGCGGGTCTCTAAACCCAATGGCTGTGAGAACAGACCTCGGCGGCTGGGTCTGCACCCAGTGCGCAAGTCTACCGGCAAGACGCTCGAGGCTGCAGACCCTGCCTTGCGATTCTACACACCCTAGTCCTGCGGAGTTGTAGACCCACTCGCCCTGGAGCTGTAGCTAGGCACGCAGGTCTGCCCCTAGCACCCAAGGTTGGGCAGACCCCGCACCAGGTGTCTACATGCTAGGGCCTTGGCCAGCCCCAGCGTTAGGTGGCTGCAGCCTGGGGCGCGGGCAGGCGCCCATTGCCTGCTCAACGCCCAGGCTTGAAAGCCCAAATGCCAAATGTCCGCAGCCCCAGGGGGCGTGCCTCTAGCTAGGAGCTTTGGGCCTGCAGGCTGCAACCTCACCATGCCCCCACTAAACAGTGCAATTCACAGTGAAAGCACTCACGGTGCAAAGTAGCCCACGCTACAGTAAAATACTGATCCCTTTTAGTTATAGTTAATTTGTTAAAAAATATAAGCAATTTCATTAACCACAAAAAAATATCCGTTGTTAAAAGTTCATATAACCACCATTCCGAAAAAGGCATCAAAGGTGTTGCAATGTGTGTTTTGATTTATGATCATACATGACGGTATTTTCAAACAGGTTGTGTTTAAAATGCATGTCGAGATATTGTTTTTGTTCAGAATATGAAACCATTAATGTTAGGAATAAAGCCTAAAGTTCAGCGTGGTGTTATAGCATAGTCAAAGCAACCATAACGAAAGATACATGGAAACCAAGAACTGACGCCTAGAGGAAAATTATGGACTGGGGGCAAGTTGTGGTTTTAGTTTGAGTTTTTCAAAATAGTAAGCTGGTCAAGATCATAGACTGGGGGCAAGTTATCAAATTCCAAATAATAATGATGGTTATAATGTTTCTCATAATGATAAGTTGAGGTAGGATCATGAAAAATTGTCACCATCCAAATAGGAATTAGTGAGACAAGGTTTCTTCAAGATACTGCAAGGTACAAGAAATATTAGGTATAGGTAGAGAGGAAGAGACACAGAGAGGGGACGGAAGAGCAAAGTCAAGAAATATTAGGTGATTAGGCTGTCTATGTTGATTTTGGTAGGGAAAAGTTTTGATAATCGGAGTGTGTGTTTGAGAGGAGGCATAAGAGCAACAATAGTCTTCAATTCAAGGTAAAATTGTTTCTGTTTGAGTGTTTGAATTTTTTATCCATGCAATGCCTTGATTTGATTGATTTAAGAATGCTTTTTTTCTTGCTAAACGTATTATAAGAAAGACTCTCGTGCCAATGAGACTTGTAAATGAATGTGATAACAACTGCTCAGAAACAGGAGCAAGGGAAACTTTAGGTTTACAATTTCTCTACAGTCATGAAGCCATAAGTAGATGGAAGTTCCTAGAATTGGAATTTTCTGTGAATTTTCCCATTTGAGTTTGGAATTTAAAATTCCATGGATTTTTAATCTCTTTAATTAATTTGCTTGAGACAAGAACTTGTAAGTGTTTGATATTTGTGTTTTTTTTTTTGTTGTCCCAAAAACAATTCATTTCGTTAAACATTTTCATGTGCTTTGTGTTTTGAATTTTATTTCTGTGAGAACGTGAGAGTCCCATGTAAGACTAGATATCACAATATGGAGCATCTAACTCTAGAAATGAATATTAGGATTCTCTTCCTGTAAATTTTCTCCAGTAAGCAAGCTAATTGACATTCTATACATATGAAATAATTAGAAAATTTCTAATTGGACAATAATAGCAAGTACTTAACAGGCAAAAATACATAAAATTTGATTGTGGTAGTGTCATATATTTCCTCTCATACTCCAAGGTTCAAGAGTCATTGGTTAAAGACAACAATTTGGCTTAATTGGGTTAGTAAATATTTGTCCCATTCTATTTGAAAAAAAAATCTATATTTTTTTATATAATATCTTAATTAGTTGTGTAGTGTTCAACTCGATAAATACTCCAAGAGTTTTTTATATTTAATTAATATACTAGAAAATTTTTTTGTTTTTCCAAACTAATAGCAAGTAATTAACACGCAAAAATATATAAAAGTTGATTGTGGTAGGTGTCATATACTTCCTCTCGTACTTCAAGGTTTAAATGTCATTGGTCAAAGACAACAATTTTGCTCGGCTTAGTAAATATTTGTCCCATTTCATTTGGAAAAAATCTATTTATTATTTTTTTTAAATTATTTCTTAGTTGTGTAGTGTTCAAATCTATAAATACTGAAAGATCTTATTATATTTTTAATATTTAATTAATATACATATGAAATAAATAGAAAAATCTTTTGTTGGACACTAAAAGCAAGTAATTAATACGCAAAAAATACGTAAAAGTTGACCCTGGTGGGTGTCATATACTTCCTCTCATACTCCAAGGTTCAAGTGTTATTGGTTAAAGACAAAAAATTGGTTCAACTTAGTATATATGTGTTACATAAAATCTAATTTAGTTAATACATAGGTTGATTCAAGGATATTTTTAGTCTTAAATTTAATATATATATATATATATATATATGATAGAGGGTAGGACGAGGTTGAGTTTTTTACACTTGAATTAGCCTTTTTCCCTCAAGTACCCAACCTACTTATTAATTAATCCATATTGTTTTTATTTCTTATTTTTAGAAATGAATTATTAAATGCTTACATTTGATCACATGATATTTTTTAGTATTTCGTAGATACATAAAAACATATTAGAAAGAAAAAAATCCATCATACTTTAGGTTAAACCTCAATTATTAGATTATACATTATTTCCTAATCACCATAAAGTTTTTCAAGACAATATAATAAATATAATAATGTCAATAATACTTAATAGTTTAAAAGTTCAGCCAATCTAGTTCCTTAGAGAATCAAGCATTAAATGTTAAATGTAATTATAATAACAAGGGAGGAGGTACCATGTTAGAAGCAAAATTTTCTATTGCCTAGCTAATGCTTACAGGAAATCTAATATTTCACTTTCAAAAAAACTACTCAAAATTGTGGTTGAAACTGGTTAGAAAGTTATGGAGAAAGTTTTTTTCTTGATGAGATTCTCGGATGCTTTCTTGGTTATCATATTATGTTTAGTTTTTTTTTCCTTCCCTACTATTTTAAATCTTTATTTTATAATATGAGAATTAATATATATACTGCAAATATATACTGCGAGAATTTATGAATTTGGTGGAAGGGGTAGCTCAAGCATATATATATATATATATGACTAGTCGGCTGCGAGTGGTGGTTGCTATCCTTGCCCATATAATCAATTTCTGCTCATCCTTATAATTTAAAGCAAAAGTTCCATGAATTGTTCAATAGATTGATTCTCCTTGGATTTGATGATCTTGCGTTGTCATTAATTGATTTTCAATATGTTTTGAAAACAAAATACGAAATTTCTAAAAGATATATTTTCAATGATATTCAGCAAATATGCAATCTTTTTATAATTCTGATCAAATCTTTTACTTGTTGTATTTAAATGGATGAATGTTTTTAATTTTTTTTTATTAAGAGTGAAATGAGAGGGATAAAAAGAAGAGCAATTGAAATAAAGTTTAGAAGGTTATAGAGTTATTAAAAGAATTTAAAATTAAAGTTTTAAAAAAAGATTTACAATTTAAGTTTCAAAATAAGAAAGATTTAAAATTTGAGTTTCAAAATCAAAAAGCTAAGATTTCAATTTCCAAAATAAAAAACAATTATCAAAATTAGATTAAAATAATAATAATAATAATAATAATAATAAAGGAACTTAATGCTAGGATCTTAAAATTTAAGGAGAAATATTATAAATTGGTGTATGAAAAGAACAAAATGGGGGAGGAAAAAATTAAAAAAAATCAAGAAAGAAAATTTGAAAAAAAATATTGTTTGGTGTTGCGTATGAAACTGAAACTGAAACTGAGTTAAAGAGTGCCTTGACAATATCCTTTGATTCACTCCTCCATCATATAGTAAACCTCTATCCAATATATATATTGTCATAGTCTTTGTTTGTATATATGCTTTGTTTTTTATTTTTTGTTAATGTGGATGCTTGCTTAAAAATATCCTAGTGTTATATTACCTTGTTTGTTGCGAATAAATTTGGGTTGGATCAATATAACCCCATCAAGTTTCATTGAATGCAAGTGAAGGTTTTCAGGCTAATTTTAAAATTAACCAAAGAAAACAGACCAAAGACCAAGTGAACATCCACCATCCTTTCAAGTTTAATACTCACACTTTAAAAGTAAAGATTCGACTTTGTTATGAGGTCTAAATCCCAAATCAATGCCTTAGATTTTAATAGTTTATAACCTCCAATTATGAATTGATAGTTTATAACCTCCATTAATAAATCGGTTTAAGTAAATCTCTGATTTAAAAGTATCATGGTTACATTTTATCATGAAATACAATACGAAGCGGTTTACTTTCAGGTAAGATGTCTTATGATGATAATTTTCATCTTTCATTTGGCCTAATTATCCCCTTACTTAAAAATCTTTAAAATGTGAGTTAGGATTTTTAATTATTATAAAACTAGGTGGCAACTCTTATTTTTCATTTTTACCATTAGTTTGCCTCAATGTTCTCTATGATAGAGTGGTGACTCCACTAGAGACTGTTTTAGGGCTAAGCTTTGTTTGCCTGATTTTCATGATAAAATGTATTTTATGCTTTGATGTGTGCTTTCAAGGATTTTACCCTACTTGTTTGTTGTCTAATTGACCATTGTGTATTTTTGTTTGGTAATTTATATATATTTTTATGTACTTATTTGTTTTCTATTATGTCTGGATTGGATATAAACTCATGACCATGCACACACTGCACAATATTTTTCTTACAATGTTTTAGACTACACTGAGGAATTAGCTATATCCCGATTGTCATTAACTAAGGAAACACTCGTGAAACCACCAACATCTCATGGATAGTCTACTTGGTCGTGATTGGTAAACCGATAGGGCTTCGTCTTGATCAATGCTTTCCAGCCTTGTAAGCCTCGATTTAGCCTATTAAAGCTTGTTAATCGAGCAACGAAGAATTTTTTTAGACCAATAGGTTAGCCAATTATCCTTGCACATAATAGCTGGAAACTTCCACGAGAGTGTCTTCCTATACAATCATAGGGCAAGCTTGATGTGCATGAAATTACATGAAATGGGTGATAAGACAATCAAAATAAAATACACACACACACACACACACACTTAAGAATAGATACAACATGAGTTTAAGACTGAAAAATAGATAAGAATAATTTTAATAGATGATTTCAACGCAGACTACTATTATCTATAAAGATGATAAACTCCTACAAAAGCAAAGCACAAGTAACAAAGATGTCATCATTGAGGTAATAGCCTAGTATAGAAAAGTTTTTGGAATATGGCTTTGCCAATGTACCATTTAGTTTATTAGCCCAAGTGAATAAAAATTTTAAATTTTCCTCTCAAAATGTATAAGTTAAATTATTGAACTATTTCCACATATTTTTATGAAGAAAAGTCTTAGACTATCTTCTCAAAATGTATGGATAATGTGGTAGGGTATTTCCCATTTTTTTTTAATGAATGAACTTCAATTTTTGATCTCAAATGGATGGATTTGTTAAAGTAATTGAGATCAAATACAAAAAGGAGGCTACGATTCTGAATAATCTGTTTATTATGAATGCATTGAGTTAACCTAAATACAAATAAAGTATATATAGGTCAAACTGAAAGTACTATTTTACCTTTAATAAATAAGACTACATAAATATTATTTAACATCTCCCCTCAAACTCACGATGTGACAGCTACAAGCATCGAGAGTTTGCCAACCAGAAAACAAAAACGAGAGATGGAATGCGCCTTGGTAAAGAAATCTGCAATCTGCAAGGAAGAAGGAACAAAAGGCAAAGCAATGGTGCCATGTTTGAGATGATGACGAGTAAGATGACAATCGATCTCAATGTGCTTAGTGCGCTCATGAAAAACCGAGTTATGAGCAATCTGAATAGAACTCTGGTTGTCACAATACATAGGAGTAGGATGAGAAAAGGAAATTCCCATATCAGCAAGTAACCAACGTAACCAAACAATCTCTTTGGTAGTAGATGTCATGGCACGATATTCTGCTTCGGTGGATGATTGAGAAACAATAGATT
>Ga0325411_1009532_pt1 | contig 10354 bp, 4 predicted proteins | sample PopdelMetagenome_13_FD_206181 | JGI IMG/M metagenome (GOLD analysis project Ga0325411, IMG submission 206181) | Populus deltoides microbial communities from Bellville, Georgia, United States - Xylem-PdIQD-R4 | ecosystem: Host-associated > Plants > Phyllosphere > Stem > Wood/Secondary xylem...
CTCTCAAAGCTAAGTTTATATAAAGAAATTGTTTTTTGTCAATTGTGTCATGTGATATGTATAAATGAAATTCTTTGTCATTTCCAAGTTGACCTTGGCTCAATTTTCTTCATTTTAAGTGTGAAAGAAAAAAAAATAGTAATAATAAATAAAATAAAATAATAATTTAGATTTTCGATTTTTTTTATTAATTAAGGGTATTATAGTAACAATAGATATATTAGTAATTACATATTAATTTAAAGGATAAAAATAAAATAAAACTCTACAGTAACTTACACTCTATCTTGTCATACGATTAAAACCCATATCAATAGAGAGAAGAATAGGAAGCTCAAGGAGGAGATTTGATTTATGGCCAAAATCTTTATTTTTTTATACCAATTTGAGTTATGTGTTTTCGATCCTTATATTTTAATTCAGTTTTTTTTATGCATTTTAGGGTTTAGAAATTAGGTTTCTTATGATATTTGGTTTTTAATTACTTTTAAGGACAGGGTGTAATACTAATGGTGTCATAGATTGATATAAAGTCATTATAAGTGAGTTTATATTTTTTTAGTAAATTAATTTGAAGTAATAGTGAAATTAAGAGAATTGAAAAAAAATGATGAGTTGGTAATTTTAAACCAAATATGGTTGGAATTTAGCACCTAGTTATAGTATGTTGTAAGTTCTTTGATTTGATGCGTTATTTGCCCAAATCAAAGTTGTAGATTAAAAATTATGACAGTCGGGATGTAAGTCACTTGAATTTGTAATTTATAAGTTTATAAATACTCTTTAATTACTTTTTTAATTAAAGAGTGCAATTCTCCCTGAATATTTTATAACCTAAAGTTTGTTGTTTCTATTTAATATGTTACTAGGAAATTTTAGTGTGCTTTTAATATTTTTTTAGTATTTTTAAATTTATAAAAAAAAATATTTTTTATTAGTGAAATTTAATAGTTAATAACTAAAATTTATTTTGAAGATTGATGAATAACTTTTATAATTAAGTTTTAAACATTTTAATGTACTACTATCAATTTCTTTTCATGTAGAATTTGAATTAGTGAAAAGTATTTCATAAAGAACTTGATTTGTATATGAATTAATTTATTTACTAAATAAATTATTTTAAAAAATAGTTGCACTTCATAATTTTTGACACCTCCACTTTAATTATACTTATAATATTGTTTTAGTTGAAATACAAATATTTATTATCCTTTTCTAATAGATTTTATAATGTTCTTAAATTTGAATTATAATAGTCATATGTTTTACATAATTATTTTTTGTATTTAATTATTAAAAATAGATATTTTTAAAGTAAAATAAGGGTTGTAATAACATGGTTCTAGTATTGGGTGATTTTTGGTATTTAATTATTAAAAATAGATATTTTATAAGTAAAATATGGGGTTGTAATAACACGGTTCTAGTATTGGGTGATTTTTCATGGGAATTTTAAGGTCATTTAAGCAAGTGATATATTTAATTTTTTTTTATTAAACTAAGAATTAGAAACAAGCTCATATATCGCATTGGATATCAGTGAGTATATAATTTATAGTGATTGTTATTGTTAGGTTATTAGGAGTGCTTGGTTGTCTCTAAGACTAATATTGGATTTGTGTAATACGCAAGTAATATTTCATCACTTTGGTTAGTTATTTTAAGTTAGAAAATATATATTTACGTACAAAATGAGTTTTTCAAATAAATATTATTGTTTTGTAAATTAGGTGGATCATGCATGTAAATGATTTTGTAAATAATGTTAAGTGTTTTATAAAAATATATTTATGATTGCAAAAGTTCTTTGAATATATTTGAAGCTATATGTATTTGTGTTGCGATGTCGCGATCACACAAATTAATTACCCTAACTTAAATAAATAAGATAATATAGAGCAAAGAAGAGGTCGATCTTATGAGAAAGATCTAGTTTGAGTCTTTATGCTAAATGATTCAAAGTTGGGGGGTTGAGATTATCTAAGTTATGGTAGGGTAAACAAAATAAAGTAATCAAACTAAGTTAAATAAACCAAAACTTATTAAGAGAAAAACATTTCAAGTAAATGTCCACCGACATAAATCAAAATTGATTATTGAAACGATTCGTCAATTTATATTCTTAATATTTATCTTTTCTTAATATTAATCAGTTAACTGATCTGCAATATAACTAATCTAACTATTAAACAACCACTGCGTCCACATTAACAATTTAATTCAACGGCAGCCTTAAGATCTAGATAGGTTGATAAATCTAGACAACATAACTGTCTGCAGTATGTTCAATTTAATTGAATGTTTTTCCTAAAATTAATAGCATAGATCTTTCATAATTATTAAACTTAGTCGCTTCACAAGTTAAATATCACAAATCTGATTTTGATAGAAAATTTAGCAATAGATTGGTAAGAATAAAAACTTAGTGTTTGTTCTAATCAATCAAACTAAACAATCATAGAAAATAAATATAGAAAAACATTCATACTCATCATATAAACTGAAAAGAAAAGATAAAATAGATATTATAGTTTTTTTGAAATCTTAAGGCTTTTGTATCTTTTCAACCAAGAAAAATAACTTACTCTCGTATGACTATAAAAAAACTAAGGAAAAGAAAGGATGAAAACAAAATTTCAAGTGTAGGGAAAAAAGATGAGAGTTTCTTCTCTTTTTTTTTGGCCGCCTCCCTCTCTTCCTCTCTCTTTTTCTTTTTATATGATAGGAAACCATAATCCTCACATTCTTACTAGTCCGTTTGTATCCTAAACATATAAAAGTCATTTCCAAAATAGACAATCTATATTTAAGTAACACATTAATTACTTTCTTATAAAGAAGAAAAAATAGTCTTATATAAAATCTTCAAGTTTTGACTTTAGATTTAGTGAAGTTAATTTGCCCAAATAAAAATCTTTTTCTTATGAAAAAATAATTGTCCTATTGGTTTGGATGTTTGAGACTTATTTCTTCACAAAACCTGTCTGTTAATAGAATTTATAGGTTGTCTTAGAAATATCATATCTCTTATATGAGCTTTTTTTTAAGCTGAAATTTGGTAGGTTAATAGGTCTTTGAGTAAGAAATCCAACAAAATTAAGTTTAAGAAATCCAACAAAATTAAGTTTGCATCAAATATACTTCTCTAACTCAAGATATTCAAGTCGGAATGACCTAAGGTTAAAACTGGCAAAATGCAAGATTTGTCTTTGAAGACTATGATTTCCATGCTTTTTTTTTTCTTGCCATATATGTATAAAAAGGTATGAATGTTAGCTTTTTAATTCCATAGGAATCACTTTATTTTAACCATACAACTCAAGTTCTGTGTAAAATATCGATCAAATATCAATATATCAATATTAGACACTACTTAGAACATGGTCTGAATTTTATCACTAAATTACTCATTTTTGAATCTTACATCTACAAGTACCTTCAAAATATAAAATAACTAATATCAAGGTATTTTATATATAAAATATAGGCAAAATAAAATGTAAATGTGGATAAAATTATCAAACAATATAGTAGCATTAATTTATAAGTTTTGACATGTTTGATCTAGTTAAGTAGATGAATAGTTATCGATGTGTGGCACTCACCTCTTATTTAATTTTGAAAAAGGCTTAGAATGTCATGTAGTTGTTTTGGAAGTTTATAGTTAATTTCTCGATTTTAATATTTAAATAATTAAATCAATTTATTATCTTTGATTTAGACTTAAATTTGTTTTTATTTGACTTTAAAGTTAGATTTATATTATTAAAGTCTTAATTAACTTATGATTCAATGTATTTTCTTTTAATTAAATATTATTTTAAATATAATTTTTATTTTTGAAGTTAAAATTTCTTTCGTGCACATAAAATAATTTCATGAGTCTTGGTTCGAGGTGTGATATTAAGTCTCTTTATATTTATTATGGGAAAAAATTCTTCATAACCAACCAAAGTTGGTAAAGATTAGAATTCTTTATTTTAACCGAGTACAAGTAGTGTTTTCTTTCAAGCTATGTCATTGATGTAGGAGACTATTTTTTTTTTTAATACAACTTTATTTTAATGGGAATACCTTTTAATTCAACTATTGAATTAGGTTAAAATTTTGTGCTTTATTTATTATAAGGTTAAAATTTTGTATCAATCCAAATGTGGAAAGGCTTTCAAATAAATCTAAAAAATTATTGTTTGGGATTTGCAATATTTACTTAGATGATATTTTAAAAAATTTCTCCTTAGTTTGAAACTCTTTTATTATTTTTTTTAGTTTTGTTTAGGATGTATTTTCTAGTATTTTATTTGTAAGATTTTTATCTTGTATTTTAAGAGGTTATTTGAAGAGAAATATTCAATAATAAAATTATAAATTAAAGTTTTATATACTACTGATGCAGATGCAGATGAAAGTACCACAAGAAAGACAACAAACAAAAAAATACAAAATAATTCTAAAACAAATCACATAGAAACCCTAATTTATAATTTTATAACTGAATATTTATTTCAAATAATCTATCACTTTAAGAGGAATGCAATTCCTTTAATAAACCAAAAAACTTAACTAAACTAACAATAAATTCAGAAAATAAATGAAAAGTAATAAAAGTCATAAGAAAACTAGGAAAAACATCTTAAATAAAAATGAAAAAAAAAGTTTTAATCTATATAGAAAAAAAATCATAAATCAACTAGAAAATATAAAAAAATCTTAAATAGTAATTTTTGGGCCTCTTTTGAACTCTGATGGGTATGGACTTCTTACTCTAAAGAAAATAAATCCTTTGAAATCTTTTACCAAAGTTGTACTCATTAATATAAAGTTGTATATTAAAAAAAAAATCTGCACCTTTGCCTTATTCATTTTAAGTGTATATCAATTTTATACATTAATTTTAGTTTTTTCATCTTAGAATATATATATATATATATATATATATATATTTATTGACAACTTATTTTTTTGCTTTGATTTCTAGAATAATAAACTCAAGGTAATCTCTGATTTTTTTAATTTTATACACACACACAAGGAAAGCCCAAAAGTCTTCATATCCAAAATTTGAGCATGTGTGGACCATGGCCAAGAAAGTGCAAAACTCTCTTTCCAGTCTTTTAAGCATTTTATATATAAAAAAATTGAAAAATGCATTGAAAAGACCAATTATCTTTGAAATTAATAAATCAAAGTTTTTTATATTTGAAAATTATAGTTAAGAAATTAAAAAAAATCTGATTTAATAAATTTTGAATATCAATTGTGGAATGCCACTAAAGTATAAAATTGTTTTAAATAATAAAATAAGTTGACATAACTAATAAAAATCAAATCAAATAAATATTAGAATATTAAATAAATATTATTTTCATCAGACTCATAATTGAGATTATGATATTTTCACTTACACTAAGTAAAAGATCTCACAACTATACAAAACTTGGACTGAAAAGTTAAAATAGAAAAAACACCTTAAGGCAAAAATTCCAACGCCTGTGGTCTCTGCCAAACGATGCGTGCCACCTGGCTAGATGACCATATCTTATCCAAAAAGCACGAATGCTTGCAATGAATTCAAATACTTTCTAGGAATTATCAATTAAGCATAATGTGTCCTACCTAATCTAAAATATGAAATTGCACCGTTAACTTTTTTGCGGTCATCAATGGGGCTTGGTTTGTGGTTTGTGTACAAAAACTATAGACTGCAAGATAAAACTGTTAATTAAATATATTTATAAAAAACAACAAAATATATATATATATATATATAATGAAAAAAGAATCTTACCATCTGCTTCGCATGCAAAACAAATGGAATAGAGCTGTCAGTGTGTGGGTAACAGATTCGTTAACTTGCTAGTTCTGGTTCTTTGCACTGGAGTGTGATTGTCGCACAAAATGATCAGACATCACATGTTAAATATATTTTGCCCATATAGCCTCAGAGATGTATGGAGGTTTGAGATCCTTCCAAACCACCACTAAAGACAAACATCTATATTTTAACTCGGACTATTATAACCAGGTATGACTGTTGATAAAAACATGAACTTCGGTCTCATATACATGTCTGGTGACATTTTGTAAAATGTATCACGGGCCAACAAGGAGCATCAAATGATCCGAATGAATTGAATTTGTCTATACATAACCCAAGATGCTTGTTTCTTGATTTCATTGAAAACTAAGGATGCACCATATTAAAATATTTTCAGGTTTCACCATCGAAAGTGTAACACCCGGACATCGCGACGACCGATTAAAAATTATCACTGGATTGGAAAAAAGAACAGATATCTAACATCTTATTCTTTTAGGGGAAAATATCTAGTTCAAGGAGTCGCCACCTAGTATTATAGTCACTAGGAACCCAAACTGGTCAACATAGATTCTATGGTATAAGACTGGTTACGCAAAAGGAAAGATGCTTTCACTCCCTAAGCGTCCTACTTGAGGTAGACTGCATTGCTGGTGTTCTCTAAAATTGCTTAAGAATTTGTTCTCCTTTTCCTTTTTTTTATTCTTCCTTTCATGTTCCTAACTCTGGTATCAGTGAACAATTCCTACGAATATTTACAACTCTGGCGTTGGTAAATATCGCACAAATCTAAAAAATATGATACTCTTGACTCTGGCGTCAATGAATATTTTCGCGAAAAATGCATTTGAAGAAGAAATTTTCTATGTCATATTTTTTCTTGTTTATTCTTTATTATTATTTGCTCTTTTTAGATGGAAATTAAAAAAAAAACATTGCACGACATATTTGCATTTAACAATAATAGGCTATAGATTGAGCACATAACTTAAAACAAATACAAAACGCAAAGAAAAAAAATAAATCAAAGTGCAAGGGGCCCATAAATAAATCAACAAAGATCCCCAAATATTTTTGGAATTTTCTGATATTGAAAAGGAGCTCGTTTAGCCAAATATCAAACTAAAATGAGCATAAAAATTATGACCAAGGCATAAGGGTGTGTTTTGCCAAACACACCCTTAATAAACATAATTTGGGCCGGCTGAGCCTAAAGCCCAGATCCGACCCACTCTCTTTTCTTTTTTCTTTTTTTTTTTGTGGCTGGGTCTAGCCCAACCAACATGGGCTGAGTTGGACCCAGCCAACCTAGCCTGGTCATTGGCCCCAAGCCAGTGACCCAGCTGGGCAGCAAGCAAGCGTGGATCAACCCACGCGTGCACTGCACAGTATGAAGGTAATTAAGTTATATTGGCACTGTTTTCTTGCAACAATTACACAAAAACAGAGAGAAGAAGAAGACTTTACCAGGTGAAGCTGAAGGCGAAGGTAGCAGTGCAGGCACCAGCAGAAGAATGCTCTCCTTCTTCCCCTCTTTTCAATCTCTCCTCCCTCTATTCTTGGTTTTTTTTTTGTTCTTTCCTTTGTTTTCTTACTTCTTTCGTCTCCTCTGTTTTTCTCCTTTATTTTTTTTCTTATTTTTCTCCTTTGTTTTTTTTTTGTTTTTTTCTCTATATTGTCTTCCCCCCTTTGTGCATACACTGAGATTTGTATTTATAGTGCCAGAGTCCCTTCGCGTATGAGAAACAAAGTTTCAATTAAACTCATTCTCTTCTTTGAAGTTTGAATTTGATTAAGAATCAAATTTGAAAGCGGATAACTATCTTTATCTTGAAGACAAGGATTATCTTGAAGATAGAGATTATCTTGAAGATAAGGATAGAATGATAAAAGCATAGTCTCTAGTTTTCATGTAAGTTGACAAATCACACTTTTCATCGAAATAAATCTCTTATCTTTTAATTTTAAATTTTAAACCCTGTAAAATTAAATTTAAAAGCCAATGGGTCAAAATTGGATTACAACAAGAAGGGTGCACCATCACTCTATCTGTCGCTGCCGCATCATATTAAAGATGTCATGTCATGTTTTTAACAAATTAAATTAGCTTTTAAAATTACAATTCAACCCCCAAACTTCAATTTCTTCCCATTAAAGTCCAAATTGAACTTTAAAACTAATGTTTTTTGCAATTAAGCTCTCAATAAATACAATTAAACCTTGAAAATTTCCAATTGAGTTATTAAACATCTAATTTTGAATTTTTCTTCTCAAATTGAACTTTTCTTGTTAATAAGGCCTTCATGATTCAAAATTGAACTGTCAATTTTTTAACTTTGAATATTTTGATTCTCCCCCACTAGTCTGTGGCAATTTTCTAGATATTTTTCATGTTCTTTCCACTGATGTATATTTGTTTTCCATTTTTTTAATTTTTTTTTTGTATTTTGTATGTTTATGTGATGTGAGGTCCAAAAATAAATAACAACACATGCTATGCTTAAACACAATATATATGCAAAAAAAATAAATAAATAAAGCGCAACAAAATACAATAAATTGAGAAAGCAAGAGATCCTTACAATATTTAAAAACCTCCTAAGATCATGCAACGAAAAGAGGAATCAACAACATAGCACAAGAAACACATAAAAAAAGAAGAAGTTAGAAAGCCACATAGCTTAGATTTGTCAGACCAAACACATGGAAGATCAAATCCTTCCTTATTTTTTTGCATGACACTGACAACTCTAATTATTTCTCAAGAACCAAAATCAAGTCCTAAAAAACTCAAAAACAAAAACGATCCAAGTGATAAAAAATAACAAAGAAAACTAAAATTATAATAATAATAGCATAAACAATGATTGCAAAGTAGCAATAATGTCATCAATGGTGTTCATATTGATAGGTTAGAAATTAAGTGCAAAGTAGCAAAATTAAATTATTGATTTAAGTTATGTTGATCCTTTTAATTATAAGTTTATTATTATCACAAAGGTAGAATTGTTCAAAGGTTATATAGATACAACATATATTAATAAAGAACTAAAGTTGATATCTAATATTGTTATATACATTAAAGGAAGAAAGGAAGGGAGTTTTAGAGCTTTGATTGAGCATTCATGAGGTCAAAATAAGAACAATTTAAACTTGAAGACGAGTTATTTCCAACACGAGAAGACAGATGTAGGAGATTTTTATCCAACACATGACCTTAAAATAATGGATATAAATTTTGTTTCTAGAAATCATAATCTCTATATAGGGTTTGATTTATGAAGGCATCTAAGCTCGTTAAGACCCCAAGCTAATACTAGAAATTACTATTTTGAAAATGTCATATTTTCCAAGTTGATTTAAATTTTTTTTTATTTACTTAGAAATATTTTATTAATTTTTAAGTTTTGTTTATGGTGATTTATGAAAAGCTTTAATATTTAAATTTATTTAGAAAAATATTGACTAATAAAAGTTTGAATTCTAATTATTATGGTTTTTCGACGCAATTCTATCTTTCTTTGTGTTTATTGTCTTTTTTATGTTATTTTTGTATGTGTCTGCAACCTACTACATATTTCTAAAACTAGAGGACGGTGTTGTTTTTGTTAAAATTGATATTTTAACAAAAACAAGTCATTGCCTAGACTTTGAAGGTTGAAAAGAGTAACTCATTAAAGAGATGCCTAATTCCGTCACGTAACTTCTCTGGAGACTTGTCTGAAGGCCATATCCATTCTCCACAAAGCAAAATTTAACACTTTTCCGAAAGCCAAGATCCAGTTAACCCCATCATGGAAGCTGAAAAACTGTTCCTGCTTTTTTCTCTTTTAATGCTCCAATTCTCATCATGTACATCCCACGACTCCTTAAAGACGAACCAAACCATTAAAGAAGGTGACGTTCTTATCTCCGAAGGAAATAATTTTGCACTAGGATTTTTCAGTCCAGGTAGTTCTAGCAATAGATATCTTGGAATTTGGTACCATAAAGTACCAGAACAAACTGTGGTGTGGGTTGCAAACAGGAACGATCCAATCATTGGTTCCTCAGGATTTCTCTTTGTAGACCAATATGGTAACCTCGTTCTCTATGGTAACGATGACCGAAAGCTTCCTGTGTGGTCTACAAATGTTTCAGTGGAAGAAAATGATACTTGTGAAGCTCAACTCTTGGATTCAGGAAATTTGATATTGGTCAGGAAAAGAAGCAGAAAAACTGTATGGCAAAGCTTCGATTATCCTGCGAACATCCTGCTTCCTGGAATGAAACTGGGGCTGGATCGAAGATTAGGAATTGATCGGTTCCTAACATCATGGAGATCAGCTGATGACCCTGGGATCGGAGACTTTTCTCTTATGATCAACCCAAATGGCTCACCGCAAATGTTTTCAATAAGGGTACAAAGCCAATTAATAGATCTCCTCCTTGGCCATGGACAAGTCAGATGGGCTTATACAAAAGCACTTTTGTAAATGATCCAGACGAAATATACTTTGTCTACACAGTTCCTGATGATTCTTTTCTGCTAAG
>Ga0325411_1009534_pt1 | contig 10352 bp, 7 predicted proteins | sample PopdelMetagenome_13_FD_206181 | JGI IMG/M metagenome (GOLD analysis project Ga0325411, IMG submission 206181) | Populus deltoides microbial communities from Bellville, Georgia, United States - Xylem-PdIQD-R4 | ecosystem: Host-associated > Plants > Phyllosphere > Stem > Wood/Secondary xylem...
TTTCTTCACAAAACCTGTTTGCTGGCAGAATTCAGATGTCATCTTTGAAAACTCATATCTCCCTCATATGACATCGTTTTTTGGCTGAAGTTTGGGGCGTTTATAGAACTATGAGTAATGAATCCAACAAAATTGAGTTTGCATCAATTGGAATTTTGCAGCTCCAGATATTCAAGTTGGAATAGCCGAAGGTCAACACTGGCAGATTGCGAGATTTGACTTTGAAGGCTGCGATTTCCATGCTCTTCCTTATTTTATTTTCTTACCTTAAATGTCCAGAAAGGTATGGATGTTAGCTTTTTAATGCCACTGGAATCACTTCATTTCAACCTCCAGAGCTCACGCTCTGCACAAAACATCGACTGAAGGTCAAATCTGCTAATTATCTCCAATTTACTCCTTTTTGCATCTGTCATCCAAAAGTGCTTTCAAAACATAAAACAAAGAATATCAAGGCATTTTATATATAAAACATAGGCAAAACACTAGTTAAATGTGGGTAAAACTATTGAATAATATGGTTGCATCACTGATTTTTTTTCTTTTTGTGCTGGGTTGCCTCTCAATAAGCGCTTTTGTTTTATGTCATTGGCTCCACACATCGCATGCTCATGCTTCATAGATTGGTTCATCTAACTCCACAAAAGCGGTGAGTTCTACCGTCCAACCTTTATAGAAAGGTTTCAAGCGATGCCCATTGGCCTTGAGCACTTTGTTTGTTTTTAAACTTGTAATTTCAACTGAACCATAAGGGAAAACATTAGAAACAACAAAGGGTCCAATCCAACAAGAGCGCAACTTTCCAGGAAAAAGCTTCAAACGGGAATGATAAAGAAGGATTTTGTCTCTAACATGAAACTCCTTTCTTGTAATCATTCGGTCATGAAGACTCATGGTCTTTTCTTTGTAAATCCTTGCATTCTCATAAGCATCATTCTGTATCTCTTCCAACTCTTGCAATTGTAACTTCCTCGCAATCCCAGCAGCATCATAATCCATGTTACATTTTTTAATGGCCCAAAAAGCTTTGTGTTCAAGCTCCACTGGTAGATGACATGCTTTCCCATAAATCATCCTATAAGGTGACATTCCTGTAGGTGATTTGTAAGCAGTCCGATAAGCCCAAAGTGCATCACCAAGTCTCGTTTGAGGGTGGTAGGCTGTGGAAGTCTGATGAGTCGCTTGGTATTTACAGAGTAATGCTTCCATTGAACGATTGTAAAAATGAGTGTCACGATCACTAATGATAGCTTTAGGGACTCCAAACTTGTCAAATATATGAGTCTTGACAAATCTAAAACAATCTTAGCATCATTAGTTCATGTGGCTTTTGCCTCAATCCATTTGGAAACATAATCAACAACAAGAAGGATATAAAGATTACCAAAAGAAGAAGTAAATAGACCCATAAATCAATATCGAAAACATAAAAAATTCACTTATAAGAATATTTGATAAAGGCATTTGATTCTTATGAGTGATATTACATGTTCTTTGACATTTTTCATATGATTTGCAAAAGTGATATGCATCCTTAAAAAAAGAAGGCCAATAAAGACCACTTTCAAGTACCTTATGTGCTGCTCTTTTTGCGCTAAAATGCCCACCACAAGAATAAGAATGACAAAAAGTGAGAATGGAATGAAATTCATCTTGTGGTACACATCTCCTAACTATTTGATCCACATAAAATTTCTACAGATAAAGAGTGTCCCAAAAATAATAGGTAGCATTAACTCGTAATTATTTGGTATGTGTTGCATCAAATGGACTTCTGTAGCTCAAGATATTCAAGTCGGAATGGTCAAAGGTCAACACTGGAAGAATGCAAGATTTGACTTTAAAGGTTGTGATTTCTATGCTCTTTCTTTTTTTATTTTTCTTGCCATATATATGTAGAAAGGTATGGATGTTAGATTTCAAATGCCACTAGAATCATTTTGTTTCGACCTCTAGAGCTCAAGTTCTGCATAAAACATCGATCGGAGGTCAAATCTACCAATTATCTCAAATTTACTTCTTTTTTAATCTTACATCCAAAAGTGCCTTCAAAGAATAAAATAAAGAATATCAAGGCATTTTATGTATAAAACATAGGTAAAACCCTATGTATATGCGGATAAAACTATCAAATAATATGGTTGCATCACTCAATCTCACCTAATCACAATATGAAATCTACAAATGACAACAACTGCCCAATGTCTTTCCTTTAACATAAGTGGTCAAGTTATTTTAGTTAATTTTGCACTTCATTATAAAATAAGTAAATATATTTGATGACAACCATAATTCTCTTAAATCATACTTGAAAAGATCTTACAATGAGTTAGATTTTGGCCGAACTCTTGTTCGTTTGGTAAAATTTTATGCAACAACTACTTCCATGCATGGAGTAATAATGACTAGTTTCTTAAATTTCCTATAAATACCCATTTTTTTAATGCATTTTACCAAGAGAAAAGTGAAAGAAAATCTTGCATATTTATAAATATCTTTCTTCATAGCCTAACTAATTGGATTCTTATAGTTTGTGCTATTTGATTGAGCATAATCATTTGGGTTACTTTCATTCTTTATTGAGTTGGTTAGAGTGAGTCTATAACAAGTGAGTTGCTCTTAAACCCGAAAAACAAGTGGTTGCAAAAAGGCTTTGTTCCTCTCTTATGAAAGTAGAAATGCACATGTCCATGAAAAGAGATAAGCACAAGGTTTGTGACCATTGTGAATGGCTTACAAAATTATGCTAGAAATATAAAAAGAATTTAAAATGGTGAACAAGATATGGAGGATTATACCTAAACCTTAGTATCTTAAAGTGACGATGATTAAGTAAAGAAAGGATTTGAGTCAATCAAATAGGACGAGTTTATTAGGTACCTTAGTGCACTCAAAACTTTATATGTTGATGATAATAAAGATGATGATGAAGTTATTGTTCTTATTATGAGGAAATTCAAAAGTATGATCAAGAAGAACTTCCCTGGAAAGCAAAACTAAAAAGATGACAAGGGTGAGACAAGTAAAAGAAATCACAATTTTTGCTATGAATGTAAGAAATCTGGACATTTCAAGGGTGATTATCCATTGCTAAACTATAAATTAAAAGGCAAAGACAAGAAGTCTTTGAGAACTATTTTAAAGAAACTGGTGTGATCCAAACTACACCAAAGAATCCATTATATGTTAAAGGAGCTTATTATAAGGTTAAGAGCTAGGAAGGTTAAAGAGGCATTCAATGAGTTAATTCAAGATATTTGGGATTTATTTCCTACAAGACTTGCAAATAAAACTTATTTTCCTATTTACATGCCGATTGAGTTTATTTTACCTAATGCATAATTTAATTCTAATATGAATAATTTTCAATTTGAATGTTAGTCAGGCCAAAAGTTTGCTAGAAGTTCTCAAAGGTCATATTTGGTTAAAATTTCAGGTTAATCAGATATTGGAACGGTCTTATGATAAGGTCTAGAAGCTACCATGAAGGAATTGTATTAGTTTCCTAGTTGATATTTTATTTAGAACTTTTTTTTTCTAGAATTACTTAGGATGTTTTACCTATCATAAATAGAGTTATTTGACTTGTATTTAGGTTTTAAAAAATTATTAAGAAATGGATTGATTATTCAGAAATAAAACTTGTATGAGAGAGTTTGCTCTTACTCTTGGTTCCTCATGGAACTACTCTAACTTATTGAAGAATTGACCAAGGTTTATGGCAACTTCCTTCTATTCTTGTTCATGTCTCGATTATAGGCATTGGGTGGAGGTTGGTAACTTATAATCTTGGTGCCTCAGAATAGGTTGTCGTTGTGTGAAGCTTAATTCCAAACCTAATCTTAGCTTTCTTGGGAACGGTCAATTTGGCTGTGAGTTTCTAGATCTTTATATCCATAAGGTTCGTATTAGAAACTTTGTTTAAGATAAATTTATTATGGATTTGAACTTTATGAGATAGCTAATATTTTTCTCATGGTGAAATATGACAATATTGACATCATAAGTGAACAATGTTTCATGGCATAAAATGATAATGATGTGGTAAATAATCTTTATGATAATATATTCCACAATGATTTCGTTAATGTTTTTAAAGAGATGTGTGATGAGTTGAAAAATAATTTAACCTTGATTTCAAAATAGCTTAAGGATTTATAAAAAGGAAAGGATGCCTTTTTTAAAGGTTATGAACTTTTAAAAAATGAAAATGAACTTCTTTTCAAGTTCTTCTACTTGTTCTTATGATGTTTTAAAATTTAAAATTTTAGATTTTGAAAAAGAAAGTTGAGGATTTGACTTTAAATTTTATAAAGTTTACATAAGGGAGAGATCTTATGATGTTTTAAAACTTAAATTTTTTGTTTTTGAAAAAGAGGTTTAGGATTTGACTTCAACTTTGATATAGTTTATATAAGATGAAGATGGTTTAGATATGCTTTAGGAAACAAGGATTTTTTTTTATTTTAAAAAGAGTGGTTTGTTACAACCCTTTGAGAAAATAAAATTTTCATACATGCATCTAGTTCTTCTATTCCATTTGTTACTTATAGCTAATGTAAAAGAAAAGACCATTTTTCTCAATCTTACTAGATTAGAAAAAAAATGAAATTTAAACCATAATGGTGTAGGTAGTAAAATGTTTGTTGTTACCTATTTTGGAAACCCACAGAAACAAAAAAATAAAAATAAAATAAAAAAATGAGAAAATCCAAAAAATTCGAAAATGTTGGAAGAATATATATATAGATTTTCTTAGAGCCATTAAAACACACTTACAAAACCTTGACCGAACAACCTTGACTGTCCTGGACACACCTCAACAATCCAACCCTTCATCCTCTACAAATCAAGTTAATACTCTTTAAAATAACCCCATATCAACCTCTAATACAAATACTTTTCAAGAACAACCTCTTGAAATAAACAAACTTATTTGGAAAAACCATAAAACAACTAGTGCTCCTGATATTTCCTCGCCTACAGAACCTAATGTTCTAAACCAATATAAATACAATGCCTCCTCCCTTTATGAATGGAACATAGATGGAATGTCTGAATACAATAGCTTAAACACCCTCCAACAAATGACCATGGCAGCCAATGCCTACAAAACCCAAACAAGAACCCAAGACAAAGCCATAGCCGAACTCCTTATTACAGGGTTCTCTGGCCAACTTAAAGGATGGTGGGATTACTATCAAATCCTGGTATGAGGCACGTATTGAAGAAGAAGAAACTACAAAACTACCACAAGTACAAACAGACACAGTTCAACATTAGGTTGATACTATATTCAAATTACCAGAATTACTTCTGGCGTTACAAAAGGTGTCCTAACAGGCCTCTAGTGACTCTATATCACAAATAGGTAGTGTTTCCAAACGTATTTCAAAACCTCAAGGAGGCATTTCTGCTTCAAAAACCCTCCTCTCTTTACAACCTACACAAACCAGTTTTCCAAAAATCAAATCTAAATATATTTTCAAAACTACTTTCCAAAATATTTTAACTATGGAAGAAGGATTTTATCATGAAAATCCTTCCATTGTTGCTTCAGAAAGTTTTTCTCCAAATTGGTACTACAAACTTTGGAATTTAGCAAAACCACAATCTTACTATGCCGCCATCCTTGACATTACCAACTTTGGAAAGAAAAATTTCTTACAGGCTTGCCACAATCTTTTTGTAATTCTTTTGCAGATTTGCAATCAACACTTAAAAGAAATTTTTGATTTAATAAATCACTTTGAAATTTTGTAATGCAAAGAACAATTGAAAGAATCTCCTTTTTGATAGTGGAGTAATTTTTATGACAATCATTCCAATGGGTGGATGTGTACTGGAGTATTTGTTCTTTGTTATCTTGTACTTGTTTAAGAATCCAACCATATCCTAGGTTAGAGGCATTGGTCTCGACGATCTTAGGAGCTAACGGGTTAGCTAAATGGAGGAGAGGAATGGTTTGGACCTGTTTCTTAATCTGTTTGACAAGGTTGGTATGGAGGTCAGACGAAGGAATGGGGTTGGTTTTCAACCTGTCATGTAAAGGTTTGGCAAGACGACTAATATTGGGATAATAGTCTAGAACATAATTAAGACTGCCTAAAAACCTTTGCAATTGGGTTTTATCAGTAATCTTATCAGGAAATTTGTTTATAAAGGTTAAAGATCTCTGTATCGGTGTTACAGTACCTTGGCAGATATAATGGCCTAGGAAACAGTCACGGGTTTGAAATAGAGAAAATTTGGTTTTAGAAACAACTAAACCATTTTGTTTTGCAGTATGAAAGAATGTATGTAGATGTTTGAAATATTGATCTATGGAATGAGAAAAAATAAGTAGATTGTCAATGTAAACAATGCAGAATTTTGAATGTGCATTGAAGATGTCATTCATGATGCGTTGAAATTCAGATGGTGCATTCTTTAAGCCAAAGGGCATGTCATTCAATTCGTATTGGCAAAAAAAAACTGTAAAAGCAGTTTTGTATCTATTTTTGGGAGCAATCTAGATTTGCCAAAATTCAGATTTCATATCAAATTTAGAAAATATGAATGCATAATGCAATTTTTATAATAATTTTTTTTTGTTGGGGATTGGACATCTAATCCATTTTAAAACAGAATTTAAAGGTTTGTAATTGATCACAAGTTTAGGTGTGCCTCTTTCAAGTTTAAAGGATGATGGGATTACCTTCTTTTCTTCTAAGAGAATTGGTAAGCCTGCAAGATATTTTTCTTTCTGAAAAGCCTGGTTTGAATCCCTTCGAAGCATAACACGAGTAAGGAAGGTATTTTTGTACCACTGGAAGTCACTAAGCTTTTTGCATCGAAAGTTGGAGAGAAGTTCAGCATTTTTGTCTTTTAAATGGGAAGGATCTCCGACAAAATGTAAGGAGATAGTAAGGATAAGGGTGAACACAACATCTTATATATATATATATATATATATAAATGAGAAAAGTATACCAGAATATCCAGGAAATCACTGGAGACTAGTTGAGGAAGATCAAATATACAAGATTGAAAAATTTAACAAAATATTTTCGACTAATAAAGGCCTTATTGGCAAATAAAATTTAATTTGAGGAAAATTTAAAATTAGATTTTTAATGACTCAATTAGAATGTTTCAAGGTTAATTTGAATTTATTGAGAGCCTAATTGCAAGAAAAATTGATTTGGAAAGTCAATTTAGGCTTTAATTGGAACAAATTAAAGTCTAGGGATCGAATTGTATTCTTTAGGAGTTAATTTGGTCAAATTAGGGGCTTAATTGCATAAATATTAAAGTTTATTGGGCAATTAGAGACTTGATTGAAGAAATCCAAAACCAAGGACCAAACTAGAAAAAGCCACATGAATATAGAGGCTGAAAATAACCAAATCAGGGGCAAAATTAAAGAAATTAGAAGTTTATTGGTCAATTGAGGGGTCAAAATGCACAAATTTAAAACCAATGACCAAAAGGAAAAAGTCATTTAGCTTAGGGGCTGATAATCGAGTTTAGCGGTGGTTAAATTGCATGCAATTAAAAAGTTTTTGTATCAATTAAGGGTACATATGCCACAATTTGAAGAACAAAGATTAAATTGAAACATTACTGAATCCCAAATTAAAAACCCTAATTTCTATAATTTTAACCTAGATGACAAGTTGTTCACCCTCTGTTCATTTTCTTCCTTGGCAGTTCATGATGATAAAGTTGGTACCTTCCAAGAGCTTGTTCTGGAGTTCTAGACCTCCAAATGACAGGAAGTTTTTTGCAAATGGAAGAGGAACATCCCCTCTACAACCCTATTTTCATGAAATTAGAAGTTTACATTCCAATTTTCCATGGAAATTTCTAACATCTTGTCCTTAATTAGCCATCACTCAATTTTCAGATTTGGGGCTGATCAGGTTGACAACTTCATGCACATGAATGTGCAACTATATACCTCTAAATTAAGCAAATTTGGATTCAAATGAAAGGTGTGCATTCTCTCTACCAAATTCAAGTGCTCTTAGATGATGATGATGTTAGCATTACTAAAATGAAGCCTCGAAATTAGGGAACTCAGTTAGCCCTGACAATTTTGGCTGACCAAGTTAGTAACTTTAAATGTCTGATTTGTTGGTGCTGGTTATAGAAGATAATATCTGCAATAATTATTGCAATATTTCCTTAAACAGCGCGTATAAGTAAATCTCTAGTCATATGGAGAGGGGGGAAGAAAATTTACATGGGGTTTTGCACAATTTGAGAGAACAACAAAAAAACCTTAAACCACAAAAAACCCTAAAACTCTCCCTTTTGACACAGGAGTCGGCTGCCCACCCTCGAGGGACAAAAAAAAAGCAGCTGCCGCCCTAGGAAGCCCTCTTCTTCTCCTTTAAGCCGTCCAAAGCTCCCCTGCACTCTCTTTTCCCTGCTGCCAACCAAACAGACCAAGAGCTAACCTCCAAACCACAACAGCCACACATTATCCCCCCTCTCTCTCGGAATCTTCAGGACTCTTTTGAATAAATAAAAGACAGTACTGTAACTTTCAAAGCAAAGCAAAGTAAAGACAGAGTAACCGCAAATTGCTTTAAATGCAACTCATTTGACACATCATAACGTCCTCCTCTCCTCCATAATTCCATCTCTTTGTTTCACTCTTCTTGAGCTACTACGAGGAGCGTGTTGCTGGCTTGTCATTGTGACGTGGATTGGGTTATTTTTAGAGGCTGAAGGATTCGCAGTTGTGTCCTTTCAAGTACTTGGTCATATGAAGACGATCCTTGTGATGATCATGGGATTCTTTTTCTTTGGTAAAGATGGTCTTAATCTACATGTGGTTCTGGGCATGATCATAGCCGTAGTTGGGATGATTTGGCATGACAACGCCTCATCTAAGCCTCGAGGATAAATTAAGCATACAAGGGGAAAATAAGACGTGAGCAGCAACCAGTCGTCTCTCACTTCGCCTCCAGCCGCTACCTCGCAGGTAAGTCTTTCTTTCCTTATTTTTGCCAAATTAATTACCCTACCAATATGTCATGCATATGCATGCAACTTTGGCAGAACCAGTTACTGGTTTGGGCTAGTAACCAGGTTGGCTTTGAAGAGCCATCCTTGAATTTTTTTTTAGACTGTCCAGTTTTCTTGCAAACTTTGAGAATATATGCACACGGTTTGTTGTCTTTAATTGTGATTAACTGTGATGCTTGTGTTTTTTTGACAAAAACAATATATAAAATATTTTCTGTGTGTTGCATACGGCCAATACCTTAACATGTTTTGAACGTTCTTTTTAAAAAAAACAAATATTGGAAGTTTTGAAAATGTGTTTTCGCATGGATTTCTTAAACACAACAAAAATTATTTTCTTACATTTCTGGATTCTACAACATGTTTGTAAAACTCCAAAGGGTATTGGCCAATATTCTAAAGAATAAAAAATCTTATTTTGAGGAAAATTCATCTATTATTTATCATTAATGTTTAGATAAAGAAATCCTAAAGGGATGAATATCCAAAATATTTAATGGAAATAACTTGTTATTATTCACTGTTAATATTTTGATAAAGAAACCCTAAGTGATAAATATTCAAAATAATTTTCTAGGGATAGTAAGTCATCATACACCCTTAAAAGAAGCCTCGATTATAATCAAGGACATTTTAATTTTTTTTACTCCACGGTTTACGAGCCGTGAGAGTATAAAACACTAAGGCAAAAATAGGCATTTAAAGTGCCCTAGATTTCTAAATTTTTTATCCCTCCTCTTTGCGATTTATGAGTCGCAAACTCTTGAAATACTAAGGGAAAAATGAGCTTTTAAAGCACATGGAATCTCCTTGGATTTCTATCTTAATAAATTTAGTTTGAATCAAACCTAGGAAAACTGATGGGATTAGAAAACAACAACACCATAGCAATTGTTAAGCAAACCAAACACCAAGCACCTTACCTTAGGTAGGGCGTACGAGGGGTGCTAATATCTTCCCTTTACGCAACCAGTCCCTTGCCTTAGAATCTCTAAAAGACCAGTTAGGGTTCCTAGTGACCAAAATACTAGGTGGCGACTCCTTTACACGAAACAAAAACCCCGAAATCAATCGAGGGTCGCCGCTCCGCCGCGAGGGTGCGACAGGATAATGACTCCATTGGGGACCCTTGGACTAAGCTTGGTAATTGTTTTTTTTATTATTATGCTATGTGTTGTTGTTTTTATTACTATGAATGATAATTTGTTTAGTTGTTCAACAAACATGCAAGGCTAAACACTTTTTCTTGGTTGCAAGGACACGAAAACCTTCGGATTTCAAGAACTGTGAGATTTATTTTACCTTTTCTTTTCAGTTTATATGATGAATATGTT
>Ga0325411_1009535_pt1 | contig 10352 bp, 4 predicted proteins | sample PopdelMetagenome_13_FD_206181 | JGI IMG/M metagenome (GOLD analysis project Ga0325411, IMG submission 206181) | Populus deltoides microbial communities from Bellville, Georgia, United States - Xylem-PdIQD-R4 | ecosystem: Host-associated > Plants > Phyllosphere > Stem > Wood/Secondary xylem...
CATCCACCTCATATTCTTTGACAACTGTTGTCAACCAATTGGTGAGCGGTTAATAAAGGCGCCACGTTCTGGTTTTAAAAGGCGGAGGCGAAAGGCGCGCTCTTTTCGTGGACAGTTTTTATCCAAGGAAACATAATGACTCGCCCCTCAGCCCCTTTATTATTATTATTATTATTATTATTATTATTATTATTATTAGTTTTAGGGAGGGGGTTGTAATCATCATGATTTTTATTTTTTTATTTTATTCATTATTATTTTTAAAAATCTACTCAAACTGTGAAATTTTTTATAAAACTATTATTATTATTATTATTATTATTATTATTATTATTATTATTAGTTTTAGGGAGGGGGTTGTAATCATCATGATTTTTATTTTTTTATTTTATTCATTATCATTTTTAAAAATCTACTCAAACTGTGAAATTTTTTATAAAACTACTTATAATTGAGAAAACCTTCATATCAACCTATATATCTATAAGTGTTTCCTTGTTTCTATCCCAAGAAGTCACAATTTGATCTCATATATTACAACATAATCAACAAATTTAATTACAACAATTTTCACATCTTCTTTTTAGAACAAACATGACAATGAAAAATCAATCCACTTTCTTCTTCCACTTCAAATAAGTTATAGGATCATTTCTACCTTGAAAACTAGAAATTTTTAGTTTACTAGAGTCCCCTTCTACACCCATAGCACCATAATATCCAAAATCACCCAAATCATCTTCTTGGTCGAATTGATCTGCCCTCCGAACCCTATGAAACCTCTTATTCCTAGGCTGTTGAATCTAATTTCTATAGCCCCAAAAACACTACATCATCATCCTCATCACCTATCACATTAAAATCAACGTCAACAATCGGACTTATATGCATCTCATGCCTTCTAACATGATTTCCATCCTGATCAATCCTATAATATTCCCTATCAACACCACACATTTCCACCCTTTTTTCATGCATATCACCCATCACCAAATTAAATCTCTCCACTATTTGTGTTACACCTTGAATCTAAAGTTGTAGTTGATTCGTCTTCATATAAGGTGGTTTTCCTTGCTTTTCCTTAGCTATCGTGAATTTGTAAAATTTTGTTAGTGGTATAAAAAACAATTTATGTTTCTTTATTCACTCTCTCACGTGTTTACTCTCCTCTTGTATTTCACATAAAGGCTTCAATTATAAGTAAATTCAATGCTAGAAGTCTATATTGATGATGTTTGCAGAGATAATATCAAAACGAGGCGAAGACACGACACAAATAGAGTTTACGATATGAAAACATTGATTTGAACTGAATTTGAACCCTAGACCAAATGATGTCTAGTTGAGCAAAAAACTTATATTTGGTGTGTTTCCAACCCAAATAAACATAATATCAATTTTGATACAATTATGATAACGTTTGATATACTAACGTAAAAGAAATAAGTAATAACCTTTTTTATCCGAATCTAGAACCCTAAGAAATTGATACCCGAATGAGTTGAAAATTTAAAATTGGTATATTCTCACCCACAAGTATTGTTGTCATGTTTCAAGTGTTCTTACCAAAACATAAAGCTTTGTGTCATATGTGGGATAGTTCAACATAACTCCACATAGCTTTTCACTGATATAAGTAATATGTCTTCGATCCTGCAATGAAAAAACTGCTATTTTTATTTTAGATGTATTACACTTAATTTCAAAAACCTTAGTAAATTCAGGTAAAGTTAAAACATGTGCAAACCATAACTTTTCTTTTAACATATTAAAAGTTGAATATTGTTCTTTATTCCATTTAAAACCAGCAGATTTTTTCACAATTTCATTCGATGAATCAACTATAGTACTAAAATCTTTAACAAAACATCTATAAAAGCTAGCTAGTCCATAGATACCTCAATCATATATTTAGGTGTAGGACATTCATTGATAACCCTAACATTTGCTTCATCCATTTCGATACTTTGTGAAGTTACAACATATCCAAAAAACACAATTCTATTCATGCAAAAACTACACTTTTTTCCAGATTAGCATACAATTAACATGCTTATTCAAGTTCTTGTTATAGATTAGAATGTCATCAAAATGCACAATTATAAATTTTCTAATTAATGATCTTAACACATGATTCATTAACCTTATAAATGTACTAAGCACATTAGTTAAACCAAAAGGCATTACTAATCATTCATATAATCCATACTTAGTCTTAAATGAAGTTTTCCACCTATCTCCCTCTTTTATCTTAATCTGATGATATTCAGCTTTTAAATCAAATTTTTAAAATATACACAACTCATACTATTCATCTAACATATCATTAAGCCTGGATATAAGATGTCTATATTTCACATTTTATGTTATAGATTGCTTTACAATCACCACATATTCTCAAAGTTCCATCATTTTAGACATAAGTAATATAGAAACAACACAAGGACTTATACTTTCATGAATATAACCTTTTGTCATCAACTCTTCTTCCTATTTTTAAAGCTCTTTTATTTTCTCAGGATTACTTCAATAGGCTAGTTAATTAGGAATCGATGTGTTACGTATAAGATCAATATAATGTTTCATTTTTTTTTATCGGTGGCAATCCACTAGGAATTTCACCAGAAAACACATCATCAAACTTCTACAAAAAAACAAAAAAAAACACAAACATTAAGAATAGAAGGGTCAAGTTTGTTAGTATTAAAATAAACTTCCTTATAAACAAAGAGAAATATTGATTGGTTTGAATAATAGATAGATTTAACCTCACCTTCTTTAACATAAAAATTAAGTTGTTTTTTTAGTTTTTCCACATAATTTACACTTCACTCATTTATTTTCTTTACTCTTCGGCTCTTACCTCTACTCTCGGCCAGATTTGGGTTTGTTTTAGAAGTGACCGAATGGTTTAAGTTCTTGGTCGAATGGTTTTGGGTAGTGGGAGAAGTGTTTTGAGTTGTGGCTAAATCTGATAAATAATCTTCTCTCACCTTGTTCCTCACTTTGATTTTCTCTACCCATATCACCTTATTTTTTTCAGACTTTATTTGATCATCATACACCTGTTTGGGTGTAAGAGGTATAAGAGTGATGATTTTTTCTTCCTTTCTGATGGATCACGTGGAGGCCTATTTATAGGGGTGGCGTGTGTAAGCCATATGATGGTGGTTAAGCAACAGTTGAAATTTTTTCTCCCCATTTTTTTTTTTCTCTCATCCCCTTGAAAAACATGCCAGCTCAACCAAAATTAAGAGTAATCCTTCATTTTCTTCTTCTTTCAATTATGACCCTTATTCTTTTGATTTCTCTTGATTTTTTTTAATATTTTTTTTTCAATTTCATCCTTTAGTATTTTGTTCTATTTGGTATTTTATATCAAGTTTGATCCTCATTCTTTTTATTATTATTTTTTTTAAAAAATATTTTTAATTTCATCATTTATCATTTTATTTTTATATGAGATTTGAACCTTATTCTTTAATTATTATTATTTTTCCTTTCTTGAAATTGGTTATCTTTTTTTGAATTTCATCATTCAATATTTGATTTGCATAAAATTGGGTTTTATTAATTTTTTTTGTTGCAGTGGTCTCAGTCTGATGACCCTGTCACGAGTATAAAATTCTAACCCGGATTGATATCGATCTTTTTTCATGTATTTTTTCCATCGATTTTATTTTTCAATTTTATCATTAAAGATTAGGCTTATTAAAAATTAAGCATCTTTATATTTTTTTTATTTTTCTTTCTATGACGATATCTCGTGGTCTGGGTCACACATTTGTCATACTAGCTTAGATTGGCTTGAGGCTTTTACATTCTTATTTTTTTAATTTTATGTTAAATTTTTTCTTTATTTTTATAATTTTTTTTTTAATTTTTAGCTTTCAACATTGAATTGTTAAGGATTAAACTTTGTTATATTTTTAGATGTGGTCATATTTGTCTCATCACCCAGGTCATGAGTAAAAGATGTAAACCCTTAGTTGACATTAATTTTCTTTTTTAATCTTTTTTAACACCTCTTTTTTTATTGATTTCTGTCTTCGACCTTGAATTTATTAAATATTAAATTTTTTTTATATGCTTTCTATAAGAAGTCTCAACTTCACAATTCAGATCAGAAGTTCACCAATATCAATTCAGATTATGCCAGTTTATTTTTTTTAAACTTTTATTTGTCCTTTAACATTAAAGACTATAACTCAAGTTATAAAATTTTTTTTTATTTTTAAAATATACTAATATCACTTTAATATTGTTTTTAAAATTATAAAAACAATTGACTCGACCCGTAGCAAAGCATGTGCCGGTAAGGGTATAAAACAGAAAAATCCTTGGAGTAATTAAAGTAAAATATAATCTATGATGCTTAAAGCATCAATATTGTCATTAATTATTTTTATTTCTTCTACTGGTCTAGACTTAATGATCCATGATACACGTAACGACAAACCATAATTTATGATAATTGGTTTCTGTATCCTTGCACGCTCGTACGTCCAAATATTAGCTCTTCTGTTCGCAACTCCGCTACGCATGTCACCACCACCTTTTCCTGTTACCACCTGAAAAGGCAAAAAGCCCGAAATTTGAACCCCCAACTCCAACAACCGTCCACGTGTCCAATCTTATCCACTACTCGCCATCTTTTAATCCTCTACAACCCTCCACGCTCACCCCAAAATCAAACACGCTTTAAGAATCGTACCATAGGTCCGTAACCCTCAAAACGATACCGTGCACGTCCTTGAAGCCATTAGGGTCACAATAACACGTACACTTAACCGCAGGTGATCACGACCGACCACCTTCAAATTTTACTCAAACCTGCTTCAAGCTCCCTTCTTCTCGCTGTCTTCAACGCAACACTTTGTATCTCTAAAACTCTCAGTTCTTTCTTTACTTTCTCTCTCCAGGTAAAAGATCAGAAACTTGGATTAATTTCTTCTCATCATGGCTTCCACATTCGCTTTCGCTTGCTCCCTCCCAGCACCTGTCCGAGCATCATCCGGATCCTCCAGGAAACCCGACCCGTATGGCAAGAAGTCCGGTTCTTCAACCTGGTGGGCCCCGCTCTTTGGCTGGTCCTCCTCTCCGGATTACATTACCAGCGGCAGTGCTGGTGGCAGCACAAGCGATGATATACCCTATAAGGAATCCGGTGTGTCGGGTTCGGATCAGGAACCAGGTCGCCCCAGATCGAGGTTCGCCCTTGGGTCGTTCACTGAAGAGAAAGCGAGGCGGCTTAGAAGGAAGACAGTGGAGGGCATTACGTTTCACGATATGATGTATCACTCAGCGATCGCGTCTCGTTTGGCTTCAGATGGATCGGGTCAGCCAGAGAAGTAATCCGGACCTCCAGGTGGTAGGGCAAATCTGGCAAGCCCGATGTTTTTATTGCGGGGCCCACAAATTTGTCGAAATATATACTTAGGATGTGTGTTTTGTTTTTTTGTTATGCTAGATGAGGAACAGTATTTTGGTTGTACTTCTAGTGTCGGACCGTTGAATCGTTTGTGAATCTGATGCTTTGGCTCTAATGGATGTGTCATCTTGGCATGATAAAATGTTGTTAGAACCTGGCCGTTGATAATAGGGGATGAATTGACATGGCAAACTCTTGATATGCCACGTTGAAGAATATATGTGTGATGTGTTGTCTATGGATCGTGCATCGTGTGCTCATTCAAGCACGTGTTACCTTTTGTTTTGTTTTCTTATAAGAAGCACAAAATATGAAGGGCTAGGCTTTCTAATTTATTATTCATCGCTACAGTGATTTTTTGCCTTCCTGAAAAATCAAGGAAAAATCAATGAGCTTGTTTTTAAGGATGGTAGATTCTGTCGTAATTTTATGGTTGGAAAATATTTTTATAAAAAAGAAAATGATTTTTTTATTTTAAATTAATTTTTATTTTAGTATTTTTAGATTGTTTTAATTTGTATAATAATTTTTTTAAAAAAATATATTATTTTAATATATTTTTAAGTAAAAAATATTTTAAAAAATAATCGTTATATATATATATATATATATATATATATATATATATATTGATATTGGCATATATATATTTGCCAATGGATAATTTATTTTTTTTAATAAAAAAAAATATATAAAAAAAGTTATTAATGTGTATATAGAGACTTCAATGCCTTCAAACGATGAATTTTACGATGTTTGATATTCAATGACAAGCTTTTATGGTGTGGTTAGGATTATTTTAATGCATCATTTTTTCCAAGATGACGCATTCAGTGTTTTGAGCTCGAAGTTTGTATATGTGTGCTTTTGCTTTTTATCCCCTTCTCTCTTCACCTTGATTTATGGTGCATGCCAGTTTAAAATTTCAAATTAGCATTTTCAAATTTTTTTTCTTTAGATTTATCCATGTTTATTTAATTAGTATTTTTTTATTTATTTAAAATGATTTCTAAATTTTTTTTTCAATTTCATCTTCCTTTAATTTTTTATTTAGAAGATTTGATCTCTATTCTTTTAATTATTATTTGTTTGTTTTAATTTTTTTAATTAAAGTTGGTTTTAGGATTTCATCATCCTTTAATTTTTTTTCTATGTGATTTAATTCTTATTTTTTTTGTAATTATTTTTGCGTTAGCATATTTTTTTATATTTAATTTTTATAATTTCATCCTCTAATATTAAATTGATCGGGAATTGAGTTTTTTTATTGAACTAAGAGTTTGAGGGATTAACCCAGGGTTTAGAAAATTCACACAAGTTTTTCTTGGTTTTCTTATTCTTTTTTTAAAGTAATATCTTTTTAATTTCATCGTTCAACATTTATTTATTTTCTAGTTTCATCCTCTAATTTTGTATTTGTTCTTATTTTTTTAATCACTATTAGTTTTGTTTAAGATGATTTTTAGAATTGAAGTTTTTTTACGATGTCATCCTCTTTCAATTTATTTCCTATATGTTTTAGTCCTTATTTTATTTGTTGCAATTCGTTTTGCTTTGAAAAGTAGTTTTAATTGAGATTTATTTTATGATTTTATCCTAAACATTAAATTGGTTGGAATTGAGTTTCTTTATTGAACTCGGGTCTAGAATTTCACCGGTTATAAATTTATATGATTAATTTCGGTTTAGGAGATTCACATGTGTTTCCTTGTTTTTTATTTTTAGGCTAATGTTTTTTCATTGTCATCATCCTTTAGCATTTAAGTTTTGTCCTTCAACATTTAAAGTCGGTTGAGATCCAATTAAGGTTTAACCAGGAGAAGAATAAGGGAAGGAAAGAGAAAGAGGCAGATTATCCAACCAGGTTAACTCATTGTGGTCGCGGCTATTGTCCGGGTTATTGATTTTACAGGTTAGCATAAGTCAATACAATATATCGCTTTTTTTTAATTTTGCTCCTTAGGTTTCTTTTGCAATTTAATCATTTGACAGTCTGTTGTTTTACATTTGAGCTATAGTTAGGTAGGGGTTAAAACAACGGGAGCATTATTTTTTTTTTAATCTAGAACACCATTTGAATAGGGCAACTAGTTTGCTCTTGGCATATTACGTCGAACATGCTGCACTATTATTTATTTATTTATTAATACATATGATGATCAATTAATCTTATCTGATACATTTGTCAAAGTTTTTAATCCCCATTTCAAAAAATTTATTTCATGCGAAAAAAATAGCAATGCTTACATTTTTTTTTGTTGAAGTCTTTGAGTTTTGATTAGACCCACAAGGAAGCACATGCTTGGACTTAGTTGTTATATTAAAAATGTATTTATTTTTTTAATTTCAATTCATGTATCTTAAAGTTTTTAAAACTTTTGTTGATTTTGAGATATTCTATAAATATAGAGATGAATTTGATATTTGCATTTATATTTTATTAGTAATACAAAGGGTAGAGGAAATGGGGTTGATTAATACAAACTAAATTTTTAAGATGAAACTATAACATTCTATAGACCAATTTCTTACTAGAGGCTTTACAAACCTCTAAACCTATTAGCGCAACCTACAATTTATAGACCATCTAAATCAAGATATCATCCCCAAAACAAAGTTGGAAGTTCAACTCCTAATGTTCAGTCCAATAAACTCTCAGCCTCACCAGCAAGCAATCCAAGTTGGGTTTTGAATTCCTTAGGGCACATGAAAAAAAGGTTAACTTTGGATAATTAGGGGAAATATTAGTTACTTTCAAAATAATAGATCATCCTTGTATGGTTATCATGGTAATTAGTATCAGGTACTTTCAAAATAATAGATCATCCTTGTATGGTTATCATGGTAATTAGTTTCACTTTCATTAGTGTGTGGAGGAATAATATTGTTGAAGTACCTAATAATTTATATGATAATTAATTGTAATTAGAAAAATTTAAATCAAGACTTTATGCCTCATAATTATGTTCAGGTCATAATCTAATTTCTCTATAAATTAAATCTTTTTAATAATATTTTTTTTTTGTACATATAATATCCCTTTGATTGTTTGATAGAAAGGAAAATTATAAAAAAATTAGAAACGTGTTTGTTTTGTTTCTATGATAATTTTAAAATGAATTTATGTATTTTTAAAATACAAAATACAAGGAAATATGTTTGTTTTTATCTTTATTGTCTCCGTCTCTTCTATCCCAAGTTAATAACCAAATGCTACCTTTGTGTTTTATTGTTGCAAGAATCCTGCTTTAATTTTCTAAAACATTGCATCAATTACTTGTTTTTTGTAATGAAATTATCCCTCTTTTTCTATTTTAATTCGTCTTGTCTGGTTGGGTCCTCTCCATGAGTATCTATTATGGTCGACCACTTTAACAGACCTATATAAGGCTGCAAGTCGGCTTCCTTTTTTATTCCCACCATTTCCGTTCACTTTTCTAGCTATCTTGCTAGCTAGGAGATTAATGACGAAGCAAAATCACCAACAACCTTCACTAAAACATACCCCAAATCCATAAAAATACCCTTTTTATTAGTTTTCTATCCACATCAAAAAGTTTTGGGACATTTTTTAGCTTCTAAATTAGCATTTTAAGAGGGTTTGGATCATTTTTACGAGTTGTTCTTATTTATTCAACCAAAATTCAGTCATCGGGATTTTGCAAGGTTACGTACTTTTTTCTCTACTTGAAGGTTCTTCTAAATATGTAGTTTTTCAAGTAGTGTCTAGGTGGGGGCTTCCCAAGGTAGGAGAGGTTCAAGACCTAAGCATGATTATGGAGTCTCAATAGCGGGCTAGTAGATCACAAGGGATTATAAGATAGCCTCAAGACTAGTCGGTGGATTACTTACCTGAGTGAGAAATCTCTTGCATGCTTAATGCTAGGCCCGATTATGGAAAGGTTATATAGCAATAATAATAATAATAATAATAATCCTATTCTAGTATTAGGACATGGACCCTGTCCAAAAGGTCTAACCCCAAACCATCGGTAGTAGTAAACTCTCTAATCCTGTATGAATATAATAGTTTGGTTTCATTCAGTTTTTTTCTGATTTGACTCGGGTTTTTTTTGGGTTTTTTGGTTTGGATTTGGTTAGGTTTGGTTTTTTCAGTTTTAGGTTTATAAAATCAAAATCAAACCGAACCGATCGTTTTTTCAAAATTTTAATCGGTTTTTTTTCACGGTTCGATTTTTTCAATTATTTTTTTAAAATTTTCTTAATTTAATCGATTTTTCAGTTTTTTTCTCGTAATAAAGTGGAAAGATTTTCCTAGAAAATGATAATGACATCTGTTAAAACTTTCATAAATCCTTGTTTTAGATTATTTAAGTCTAAAAAAAAGAATATCACCTCGTGATGGTGACAATTTCAGTTTTTATCGTGACAATACAGTTCCCCTGCTCTGTTAATTCCGGGACTGTTTAAGCTTTGATTGTAACCTGTTGAGGCCCATACAGGACAAGAAAAAAAAACACAGAAACACTGAAAGTACTTGTGATTAAGCTGAACTAGAGGAAGAGGAAGCTGAAGCAAGGAAATATCCAAACAAGGTACCTGTTTCAGGCAATTGTGCTCTCCTGGACTCGAAGGGCTAGACATGAATCTGTCCAAAATCATGGGCTTAATGTTTTGTGCTTGGGCAGCATCTTACTTCAGCAGAGGGGGCATCCCTTTGGGCAGCATCTTATTTCTTTTTATTTAATATATATTATATTAACATTTATATCCTAATCTTTTTTTTTTGAGTTAGGATATTTAGCTTGCATCTAGAGGAATTACTCTGTCTCTTTTTTTTTATATTAAAAAAGCATCAAATTAATATAAAAGATGTGATGATACATCGATCCTCGTCGTTTAAGGAATAATTTAGTTTTAATTAATGCATTAGCTATTAAAATATACTCATTTATCGTCA
>Ga0325411_1009536_pt1 | contig 10352 bp, 6 predicted proteins | sample PopdelMetagenome_13_FD_206181 | JGI IMG/M metagenome (GOLD analysis project Ga0325411, IMG submission 206181) | Populus deltoides microbial communities from Bellville, Georgia, United States - Xylem-PdIQD-R4 | ecosystem: Host-associated > Plants > Phyllosphere > Stem > Wood/Secondary xylem...
GAAAGAAAGAAACATAAATAAACAAGATAAGAACATAAATGAGAAAGAAGTTAACTAAGTAAAGAAAAGGAAATGAAAGGCATAAACAAGAGATTAATATAAACAAAACTTAAGTATTACAAAAGATAAAGAGAGAGCAAGAGCATGATCTTGATCTCAAAACCAAGATGCCTAAATGCATGACAAATGCCTCCTTTTATAGGTCAAAATTTAAAACTATTGATTTGATGACTAATTGTTGAGTGGGTGGCCACATCTTAACTTGGTGACAATCCTTATCTTCTTGTCTAAACAAAAAGTCATTGCTAACGTCAGAATTTGAATAGGGTGTCCTCATGAAAGTTCTAGAAAATTGTCTCAGCTTTCCAAAAAAAATAAAAATTCAATGCATTTGGACTTCTAGAACTCGAGATATGGATTGAACACTGAACAATGTCTAGGCTGTAGGACAAATTTTGACTTCTCCATTGTTGCTAAGATTTGGACTTCCAAACAATAGAATTGAGTCTTGCACTCCACATGAATGTTTTAGGCCTATATCTTAGCTTTTTAGTCATATAAACCAAATTAAAATCCAAGATCTACAGCTCCAGATATAACCCAGTGACTGAACAGCGTTCCAGTTTGAACTGAACCAGCATCCCTTTTTTAAGCTTAACCCTCTCTTTGTCTTTTCAATTTCAGTAGTTAAACTCATCAATCAATCCTTTGATTTATGTGATAGGCTTGCATTTAAGATGAACATTTATCATAAATTAAAGGTATCTTGTAATATCAGACTTGTTATTATAAAACATGTTTTAGTTAAGGAGTTATTGATACTTCAAGTGCAAAATGATGATATAAAACCTTGATAAAAATGCACTTTTAAGTACTAATCAATTATGCACGGAGCATCTTAATGAATTTTGATTTTATCCATCTTAGCTTTGGATTTTTTTTAAGTCATTAAAGCTGCTATTATTTATATCTATTGTAAAACTAAAGAATTAGACTCAATTAGAAAAACTAAAAAGTTGAAGGGCTTATTTCCATGAAACCAAAGGGCTTCTACTCCAATCACGTGGTGTGATAACATCAGTGCCTTAGCTCTTCCATCAAATCCAATTTTTCATGCATGATCCAAACACATTGAAGTGGATTACCACTATGTCCGAGAAAAGGTGGAAAACAAAGATATCCTTCTTTAGCACATCCCCACCTCTCTACAACCTACAAATATATTTACTAAAGGACATACAACTGATTGATTCTGCTTCCTCTGGGATAAAATTTCTATAACAGATCTCCCTGCTAGCTTACGGGGGATGATAAGGATAAAGGTCAGTATAATGATAAGGATAAAGCTAAGCATGCTGAGCTTGCCGAAAAAAGACACTGAGATCTAATCCTATCGTGTTTAAAATTTTGTTTTTCTATTTATCCTTAGGTTTCCTTCTGTATGTAAACTCTTGTAAAGATAAATGTTCTGTAACAAAATTTGAATATATATATATATATATGGCTAAGAGAACGCATGCCCTCTTAAGCAATTGCAGAAATATTTTAATTCTTTTAGTATGAACAGTGAAGGTAGATAAAAAGTATCCAATTTTTTTTATATGTTTGCATCGACTCCTACGGGTTGATGATGATACCAATGAAATTGGTATCGGTAATGCGTTAAGCGGAAATAATCATGGTTGATCTTATGAAATCTTGAATGGAGGTGGATAATGGAAGAGGAAACAGTTTTTTAGTAGTTGAAGGAGAAAGAATTTCTAATGAAAACTAGAAGGTAGAAGTGAATAAAATATAAATGCATGTTTGCCTTTTTAAATTGTTGGATATTTGTGTTGCTATGTTATTGTGATATTCATATGTCAATAATATGTATTTTATTTCAGGACCATCGCATGCACGACAAAAGTAGATCCTAGCTTATGGTCATTTTCTTTAATCTAGGTTTTAGGGAGTATACCCTTGTATTTTGTAATATTACAACTTTTATATAACTTAATTTGTATAATTGATGTTTAAACTTGAATAGATGAATTTAATTTTGTAGTTTGTATAACCATATTCCATGTATGCATGTTTATATCTTTTATCCACGCACAATGATAATTGTTATTCAAGGTTTATCATAAATATTGTGGTTGACATGAATGATGATGTTTAGTCGGATTGAGACCCAGGATGATTGGGTTGAATTGAGTTAGGAGATGCGAGATATTAGAAGTGTAAACAGGTTGTATGTTGATAACTTGAGACCTCTCGATATAGGAGAGACTCTGTCGAAATTTTAGTGAAAATTTTGATAAATTTTAATATGAACATCTTTTGTGTGTGTGTGTGTGTGTCTATATATATATATATATATATATATATATATATATATATATATATATAATTTCTCTGTTTATCAGTTAACATGAGATTGTTGTTTTATCCTGGATCGAGGGATATAATTACTCTGTTTATCAGTTAACATAAGATTGTTATTTTATCCCGGATCGGGGATGTTACAATCCATCACTAAATTTCTTCCTTTTTCTTTGTTTTTATGCCTAAAAACTCCTCTTAATTAAATCTTCTTTTAAGAAACTAGTTAAACATCATCCATGTCTATCAAAATTTGAAGAAATCTCTCTATTTTAGCAAGAAAAAGATGAACAAAGCCTTCTCCTCCCTCTAGGTTGTTACAATCGAGGTTTTAAAGCCACATGGGGGTGTTTTATATATATATATATGATTTTGCCATTAGTAATGATACACGTGTTATTTTCAGTATTTTACCTGATTGTTGGTATTTTTGAAAGGACATGCAAACTCCGATTGACCTAAAATTATTACCCAATATAAATCAATATGTAAGGAGATGCCTCATAAACTTTTGACTCGATCCAACAGTCGGATTGAGAGATATACTTGATATCACAAAACTAGACAATAGGTAATTTCACGTCAAAATCTGAATTTTGAGTACTATTTTATTTACTTAAATCATCATGATTTTTAAACTAATTCATTGGGGACTCCCCTCCATAATCATCATTAGATTCGCCTTAGAGTATTCACCATTTTTGGCAACAATAACATGATTGTATGTGGGCTTATACCAGCGTTCAACATTTTTCACACATAAAATCATATATTATTTTGTTTAGAATTCCACAATATTATTATTGTATAAATATTTTCTTCTCAATTTATAAAAAAATTTTCTTTAAATAATTATTTTATTCGATTGGAGAATTTACACAATTCATCATTGGGTTGATATTTTCAATTTATTACGTTTTCTCATCTAAAATTTAAGTTAATTTCCTGGAAATGTTCATCCTAAATCACCATAATTTTTCTGCTAATTAATCATTTTCCACTAAGAACTACCTATTTAACATGGATTTACCGATTTTTAGGATGGAGGTTTACATTTGAGGTAACATATGGGTAAGAAATAACCAATAGTGAGGAAAAATGGTATTGTACTAACAATTTATGTGTAAGTGTAGGTGAGTAATGTGTTGGATTAGATTTATTGAAAATCACAATTTTACCTTGACATGCGTGACAACTAAAGAAAATTTACGGGGAACTAGGTCAAAGCCCAACTTATTTTTTTCAAAGTTGGATCAAGAGGTTAGGGCATTTCTCAATCTACTTTGGTTGAGCTTAAGTGAATTGACTTAGTCAACCTATTTAGGCAAAGCCTAAGTAGACTAACATGGTTAGCCTATTTGGGCTTTATCTTATATGACCTAACACTTGAGGGATTGGAATGAATGGTTAAAAAAGAAGTGTGGATTGAACTAAAGGAGAAGGGAGAAAATTGGCTGGCGCGTGAAACACACATACCTGTCATATTTGGTAGCACATGTGGCTCACGCTTGATCCTGATGGTGACCTTTCTTGGTATATATGGAATCATCTCGTTGAGATGTTTATGATGGTGTCGCATGGGCATTGATCGGAGCTCCGATGTGTCTCTAAAGTCCTATTATTTCTTTCTTTCTTTTATCTCTTCCATTCATGAGAATTGTGCCCCCTTTGTTTGTCTCCATATTATCCTACTTTTATAGCATCTTTTGCTATTTTATCAATCCAGCAACACCAAAGGCACATGAGCCACTAATTGCCTTTATGAGATGCGCATATATGGCCCACTCTAATCAATATTGATGACCTTCTTTGGTATTATTATATTTGTCTTGTCAAGATTTTTTTTATGGTACTGATGGTATCGTAAATGGAGTTTCGATGTGCCTTTGGGATCTTTTTCTTTCTTTCTTTCTTCTCTCTTCTTATTCTAATTTGTGCTAGACCATTTAATAATATCTTTGAAATGTTGCATTTTCTACTAGTGACATCTTAAAATGTCATGTTTCTTAATCGCGACATGTACCGAACTATGCTATTTCACCAAAAAATAATTTAAACTATGTTATTTTGTCAATTTTTTAAAACCATGCTAATTTAAAAGAAAAAAATTAAATATAAAAGATTTGAATTTGTTGGCATATAATTGGTATGTGATATATAAAAATAATTTTTAAAGTGAGACAACAATTTGTATTTTTATATATAATTAACAGAAACTTCTTTATAGGATTGCTACAATAAAATTATTATTTTTCCTTTTGGTTGAAAAATTGAAAGCTTTAGTGCTACGGGCAATTTTATCTTTTGCAATGGCTCATTTGTCATTAAAATATTGTTAGAGGGTATATTCATCTTTTTAAAAAACTTTAAATAGTAAAATGATTTATTTACCCTCAAGGTAAAAACAAATCTTAGAATTGTTACCCAAAGATTTTTTTGTGTTTTCGTTTCTTAAAGTACAGTTAAAGTATGAGTTTTCCCTTGGAAAAAAGAAAAAAAAATAAGATACGTATTTAAAGGCATTTTGTTCTTTCACATGGGCTTTTGTTTGTAATTTTCAAACTCATAAAGGACATTTCCATATTTTTACATTGGATAATTAATTTCTTATATAAAAAAATTGTTGGCATGTGCTCATTACGTGCCAACGAATAGGAAGCGTCTGCACTCGATAGCTAAAGATGTCCTTTTGTCTCATCGTTGGAAACTCCACTATGTTCTTTCTTTACTAGAGTGATGTGTGATGATGAATGATAAGTGGTTTGTCACTAATGATCGTTTCTTTTTCCCTTTCTTTTCTATTTCATACATAAAAAAGTACACATTTGTCCTATTTGTTTTTTATATTTAATTTTAGTCTTTATTTTATTGATTTTTTATTTTTGTTCTTAATTATTTTATAAAATTTTTATTGCTTTCAATTTAGTCCTTCAATTACAATTTATCATATATATATATATATATATATATATATATATATATATATATATATATATATATATTTTCAATTTGGTCCTTATTCTTTTGATTTCTATTTTTTTTTCTTGACTCTTTTGTTAAAGTTTTGTTGGTTTTCAATTTCATTCTTCAATTAAAGTTTATGTTTTATTTTTTTTCAATTTGACCTTGATTCTTTTGATTTTTTTTTTTGTTAAAGTTATTTTTCTTTTTAATCTAACTTTCCAATTAAAATGTTTTTGTTGACTTGTAATTTATTTTTTATTTTTATTTTCACTATTATTCTTTTAATTATAATTTTTTTTTGTTTTAAGTCCTTTTGTGTAATGAATTTTTTTTTTCTTGATTTCATCATTTGATATTTGATTTATTGGGGATTGGGCTTAGTAATTTTTTCATGTGTGGTTCTTCCAATCTAATGACCCGAGTCACGAGTTTAAAAAGTTAATGTGGTTAGACATTGTTTTTTTTTGCTTATTTTCTTTTATGATTTTATTGTTCTATATTATTTTTTTAAAAAAGATTGGTTTTGTGGTTATCTTTAATTTCTTTTTTATCGGTTTCTCTCGGTCTCATGACCTCGACCACGAGTTTTGCATGCCTTTAATATATAAAGAAATTATTCTCATTCTTCGATATACTTTTTATATAGATGAACTTTATTTGAAAAAACATATTCATTTTTAAATTGTATTTCTAATATATATGGCCTTACATGATATTGTTTTTATCTTTTTTATTGAATCAATTTCATGTGTGTTTCTATTTCTATTATTTTTTTATTGATTTTAATAAATAAATTTATTAAACATAACCAGGTAAATATCTCATTTTGATAGATCAAATATCTTGATCTTGTTCTATCTCTTAATTTTTTTTTGTTTCTGTTTTAATTATTGTTAATTATTTGTTTTTATTATTTATTTATATAGATGATTATTGATTTATTTAATTAGATATTTGCGTAAATTTTTTAATTTACAAATAATTTTTTTATGTAAAAAACACATGAAAATAGCCTACATGTCCACTTAAAAAAAACATTTACAACGCGCAATGATGGAGCGCATGTCAAATATCTTATTTTGGTGTATCAAATATTCTTATTTTCATCTATCTTTTAATTGTTTTAATTTTTCTTTTAGTTATTATTAATGATTTTTTTTTATTTACTTACATGATTATTATTTATTTAATTAAATATTTATATTTATTTTTTATATTTATTTATAATTTTTTTATATAAAAAATATATTTAAATAGTTTATATATCTTTTTAAAAATACAAAAAAAAAACCTTACAAGCAGCAGCAATGATAGAGCGCAGTTCAAATAGTTGCTGTGATTATAAACTTGAACATTAAAAAAAATACGAAATACAAATAAATGGCTAAGAAACACCCCCCTCTCTAACGGTAATGTGAACGAAATGACCCTACCCGCCCTCAAATCCACCACGGAAACAACCACCACTCTTCCTCACCATCCCAACACCAAACAACCACTGTACACCACCCATCATCAAGACCTAACCCGACCCATTAACCTCAATAGATCCAATTGTTTCATGGACCTCTTCAATTTCCCGCCATTGACGCAGTGGTCAGTTGCACCAAACCGCCACGCAGTTCACTCAAATGCGTCTCTTAGAAATCGATCTCAATCATCTCAATGTCATAACTCTTCTTTCAGTTGTACAGATTTTCCTTCAGAAGGGAAAGCTTTTGGCTCCTCGCTTCACGCGTACGTGCGAAAACTGGGCTTGGATACGTGTAATTTGATGGTGGGTATTTTATTTTCATTGAATATTCATTAAAAATATTTTTAAAAATAATTTTACATATTATACTTATATATACATAAAATAATTATTAATATTACCATAAAATATTCTAATCTAATTTAAAAATCATTTCAGTAACTTCATTTAAAGAGAATTTCATTTTTTTAAAAAAGTAATTAAAACAATTAAATAAAAACAAATAGGGTGAAGGGCTAGAAGAATCAAGCCTAAGCATGCAATGTTTTTTTTTTTTTTTCAAACTCAAGTGGACCACGTTCACTTGTGTAGGTAATGTTTCATTCATTACAACAAATTTTTACCACCTGAGATGACCAAAAATTTAAGATTCGTTTATTTTGGACCCCAAAACCCATATTTAAACCTTTTTTTTTTCTTTAAACATCTAAAAGTTTTACTAACCTTAACAATCTTATTTTCAACACAAAAACAACAGTAAATAAATTAAATGAGAATAAAATAATCTTATATAAATAAAAACAAAAAAAATCTGAAACTCAATTATCAGTAAATAACACGTTGAAGGATGAAATGAAAATAAAAATCAATTTTCAAAAAGAAAAAAAATTAGAGTTAACCTGCTATATAAAACAATGGATATTAATTCTTAAGTAAACAAAATGATGAAAGATGAAACTGAAAAAAAATCATTCAATTAAAAAAAATATAAAAAAACTCAAATCAACCCGAATTAACTCGATTAATCCATGATATGAGATATGAGATCAAGAAAAACCCGTAAAAGGAAAAGTAGCAAAAATTAAGAAGCTCAAAGCTCAATAATCTAATGTCGAAAGATGAAATTAAAAAAAAAAACCTAAAAAAATCAAAGTTAACTCGAGTTAATCTTCAAAACAGTGACCTGGGCTATGAGACTGAAATTATCCTATAGAAATCAAACACGAAAAAATCACGAAGTAAAATTCATAATCATGAAAAAATTTAAAACAAAATAAATATCAATTAAAACAATAAAGACCGAATGCAATATAAGAACTAAATGAAAAAAAAATGAGACACTAAATTGAAAAATAAAAAAATCAACAAAATGATAAAAAAAATTCAATAGAATAAGGATCAAATCAGATAAAAAATAAAATTAAATAAAATATTAAGGGAAAATTTTGAAAATGAAATCAAGAAAAAAAAAAAGCAATCAAAAGAATTAAGACCAAATTAATAAAAAAAATGCTTAGGGATAAAATTGAAAAAAAAGAGTTCAATAAGCATTAAAACCAGAAGAAATAGTAATCAAAAGAATGAGAACCAAAATTGATATAAATACAAATTGGATGACATTTAATTTTTTTTGGAGGGTTGATATGAAATTCAAGACGATAAGAGAGAGAAGATAGAAGAAAAGGAAAAAAAAATCCATCGAAGCCCAATTGCTACTCCTCCATGCACACGCGCCTTACCACTATGCAGAGGATGGTGTTAGGGATGTGCAAAAAAACTAAAAAACCAAAAAATTGAATAAACCTAGAAAACCAAAAAAAATTAATCGAAAAAACCGAACAAAAAAAAACCAATTAAAGAATTGTTAGAAAAAATCTCAGTTCGGTTCGGTTTTGTAATGTAGGAACCGGTTAACCCAAACCGAACCAAACCGGTTCAAATAGAAATAAAAAAACCGGTACTATAAATACCTTCCAAACCCATCTACAGTTCTACATTTTAGTCTCTTCTTCTAACCTAGCCGCCCCCCCCACTCCCTCTTGATTAAATCTTCATCTCTTTTATATTCTCTCCCATCTATAGCTTTATATTTCAGTCTCTTCTTCTAACCTAGCAAACCTAGTCGCCACCTCCCTCGCTCCCTCTTGATCAAATCTTCATCTCTATTCTCTCCCATCTACAGATCTGCTTTATGTCTCAATCTTTCTATCTCTAAATCAAAACTAGCAGTCGCTCCTTCAAGTTCTTTGTTTCTCCAAGTTTGATGAGAAATTTAATGCTGTCTATTCTCTTTTCTAAATAGTTTTTTCTTTTTTTTTCTTTTTAGTTTTTATCAGTTTATATTAACCTATTTTGTTAAACTTTTAAGGTGAACTATTCAAGAGAACCAGATGCACTTTTAATGTCCATGGTTGCGCGCCTCAATAGTTGATTTTTTTCTTTGCAGTTTATTCTCACTTGGTTTCTGAGAAAATACAAGCACTAAAATGTTGAAGGCATATGGTTTACTTGACAATAATATTAAAATAGCATCATCTTTCCTTTTGTGTTTGTTTTTGTGAATGCTGGGAGAGAGACAGTTGATGCGTTTTATTTCAATTTCAAGGACTCTTGCAGATTGTATTTCTTTAGTTTTATCAGAGGCATTGTTTTCTTGGTTTAAGTGTTATTTGCTGTACAATTTTATTTTGGATTTTGATTAGAGTTGATTGGTCTGAGAAAACCACTGGGTGCAATTAAAAGATATTTCTCCTGTCATTTGAGATAAATCCTGGTAAAGGAAAGTTAAACAATGAATATAGGTTTTTTTATATCGATTACAAATTTACAAGCCTTTTAAATGACCCCATCAAAAGTCATAAAAAACCAAAAAAATTAAACTGGTTTTTCTCTTCAATTAACCGAACCAAACCTAACCGAAACTGGTCGATTTGAACTGGTTTCGGTTCGGTTCAGATTTTTTTAAAAAAATTGGTTTGGTTAGTTTTTTTAGATGAAAACCGAACCGAATCGAAAATGATTACCTCTAGATAATGCGACACTTCCAACGTTATTGTGAAGGCAACATTTGACCACCAATAAAAAATGTTTGACGTCCACTAGGAGATACTAGGAGATACAACACGTATTATTAAAAAAAGTGCTAGTGTCTCCAACCCACTGTTGCACAAACCAACAAATTTTTGCATTATAAGTATCTTTATATTAGTGAAAATATTAATTTACCTTTTATTAAAACTAATTTTCCCTCATTTCAAGTAACTTATAACTAAAAGCCATCATGAAATTACTAAGAAGCTCTTAAATATATATTTTTTTAATATTAAAATATCCGCAAATCCTATTTTTAAAAAGTTTGCTTTGAAAGTCATTAAAGTTATTTCAAATTATTAAAAAAATATGCACACATTAATTTATCCCCCATCAATGAACTAATTACCTCCAATATTAGTTATTTTTAGAATAACCAAATGATTATTTTACAATTTTAATCTACAGTAAATTGTGTAGTTTTTGTTTTTTATTTAATTTTAATACACTGATCTTCCGT
>Ga0325411_1009537_pt1 | contig 10349 bp, 9 predicted proteins | sample PopdelMetagenome_13_FD_206181 | JGI IMG/M metagenome (GOLD analysis project Ga0325411, IMG submission 206181) | Populus deltoides microbial communities from Bellville, Georgia, United States - Xylem-PdIQD-R4 | ecosystem: Host-associated > Plants > Phyllosphere > Stem > Wood/Secondary xylem...
AAAAAGTTATTTTTGAACCATTGAAGTATAGAAATAGCTGCCAGAAAGTGATGATCAACAAGAATGGGTCAGACAGTCAAAATAAGTATGCATGGATTAGAACATGGCTCACCTTTTTAGCTTTATGCCATCACATGAATTCAAAATTCAAAGGACAATATTAAGAAAATGAGGTCCTTTCTTTTGTTTTACAGAGGGAAAATAAAGTTCATTATTTTTTATCATTTCTATTTAGTAGTAGTTCACTAGTTTGTCATTATTATATTTTAATATTTTTTTATTTGAAAATATATTAAAATAATTTTTATTTTTATTTTTTTAAATTTAGTTTTTAATCAGCATATTAAAACTATTTAAAAACACTAAAAAAACATCATTTTAAGCAAGAAAAACAAAATTTCAAATTTTGCACAAATAATATTTTATTCGTAATAACAAATATGCAATTAGTTTTCCATGTCGTTTTTAAAAGTAGTTGAAGTGAAAATGTTTCAATTTTTTTTTAATTGTAATACTCATCATGGCTTTAACCAATAAAAAGTTAAATATTCTCTAATTATATTAAGATCTCATTATAAAAGAAACATGTCTAAAATAAAAAATATAAAAAAATATTTAGTTAAAGAAACGAGGATAAAAACATAAAATAAACTTATATCCGAAACAATCTTAGAGATAATGTTTATATTTTCAAAACAAAAAAATATATAGGGATATATTCTATCTATTTTTATTATTTTTATATATTCTATTTTAAAACAGTAATTAAACGCTAGAATCTTAAATATACGAAAGAGGATCATGTGCCATCGCTCCAATCTAAGCCAAAATGGGAAGAAACTTTTGGAATGAAATTTGCATGCTGATTCCAGACAATGGTTTTTCTTTAATTTTTCTGCATTTTAAAGAAAGCATGTGAAGATTTTCTGTATTTTTTAACTTTAAATTAATATTTTTTTTAATGTTTTCAAATCATTTTAATATATTGATATCAAAAATATTTTTAAAAAATAAATAAAATATTATTTTAATATATTTTTAAATAAAAAACTTTAAAAAAATAACCACCACACTCGTGCCATAAATCAAAATAAAAATATGAATGGAAGATCTCAACAATAATATCCTTCATTTCTCTCAAAACCCACACACAGAGTAATCATGGCACACAGTGGTGAATCTAATGACCATCAACTACCATTTAAATCACAGCTAACCATAATTAACTATATCCTAGAGAGTAATCATCATCCTCCATTCAAAAAAAAAACAAAAATGGCAGCAAGGCTAAGACAGTTCATGTTCATTATTGGCTTCTTAAATTAGATTTATTTGATTAGAATTGATGAGGCTAGAGAAGTTAATCCAAGATTTAAATCGGATTAGGTTTTAAAAATATTAGTTGGGATTTAACCTGTTCTACCTATACTAAACCCATAACAATATCAAAACTTGGATTAATTTAAAAATAAAAATAAAAACAGTGTTCTAAGTGACTAGAATTTATACTAGTTTAAAACTTTATATCAAAATAAAATGATAAAATATATATAATGTAGATAAAAAATCTAATTTCAATTAGCACTCAACAAGAAATTGTCCCTCATGGGCCCATGCATGGCCTACACTAGTGCCCTCCTCTCAATACCCTTGGCACGTACCCCTCAAACTCCATTCACTCGCGTCTATCTCTTCACCTTCTCTTACACACAATCCAATCTCTCTGACTCTCTTGTCCTCAAAAATCCAAACTCCCTCCCATCTCATGTTCCCATTACATTAGCCAAAAAAACACCAAACTTTCAAGGGTGACTGAACTCTCTCTCTTTCTCTCTTCTTGTCTTAAAAATGCTTTCTTTAACCAAAATCTCTCGAAGAACCCATCTTTTCTAAACTATGAAAGATGGGTTTTTTCCGGCGACTTTTTGGTGCCAAGAAGAAGTCTAGATCTTCAAAAACAACACCCTCTTTGTCACAGTCCAAGAAGGTTGATCAAATTTTGTTATCAACTACTCCTTATGATGCTAATAATTTGGATGCTAATAAGCATGCAATAGCTGTGGCAGCTGCTACTGCTGCTGTTGCTGAAGCTGCACTTGCTGCTGCACAAGCGGCTGCTGAGGTTGTTAGATTGACTAGTGGTGGTTGTGGTGGTGGTGGTGGTAATGTTCTTGGTGGCAGTCACCGCCGGTTTGTGGAGGAAGTGTCGGCGGTTAAAATTCAATCTGCCTTTCGTGGTTATTTGGTAAGTGTCCTCTCTTTTCTTTCATGCTCATGAGTTTTTTCATCCACAAATACTCCTTCAATTTGAGGGCCATTGCGTTTGTTTCTTTGTTTGATTTGATCTTTTGGTCATTCATCACGGAGATTTTTTTTTGAGCTCTCCTGCTTGATGAGGAAAATAAATAAAGGAAGAAAACGAATTTGAATGGTCAATATTATTATTGTTACTTGGGAATTGGGAATATCTGGGGATGCATGCAGAAAGATTTAATTCTCTTTGATTTTTGCATAAAAATTTTTTTGTTTTGAATAGTATTTCTTTCATTTTGGTCCCTAAAATGATAAAGGTAGAATTTTTGGAACTTGAGTTGTTGAATGCATAGAAATTCAATTTCCAAGATAATAAGTTGTAGTGGTAAATTTTTTAATTTTTCAAATTGGAGACTTGGCAATTAAGAAATTAAAACCCACTTAGCAAAATAATTAAGTTAATAAGCTATAGCTATAGCTAATTCTTCTTCTTCTTCTTCTTCTTCTTCTTCTTCTTCATGGTGTTTAAATTATTAATAACAAAATTCAACTACCGTTTCTCTTGGTTTCATTAAGTGATAGCAACTATTCCTTCCACAAAAATAATGCAAAGGCTATATCTTTTCTTAGGGTGGTCCAAAACGCAAAAAGAAAACAAAGCAAAAAACAGTTCCTTCTATGGCCAATAAGGTGTAACCGACACTACTGTATTTGCCTATTGGGTCACACCCTCGAGTAATATCACCATCAAACTTTTAGCTATAGCTCAAACAGAATTGATTCTATTCTTTTTTTCAAAAAAATAAAATAAAAAAATCTGCCTTTGCCTGTGTCTCACTCATGTCCTCTCACGTGTTTGTGTCATCTTGTGACTTCATGACATGATGAGCATTCTTCCCTGGAACATAATTCCCAGACTCTTATCTGAATTTATTTTTTTTAATTCCCTTTGGCTCAAATTTTAATGCCCTTGATCATTTAAAAAAAAAGAAGAGAAATTAAGTAGTATTTACTTGTTGATCAGATTGTTTGCTATATTCAGAGTGATTTCTCTGTGTATGGTCTCTACCTTTTTTTTTCTTTTTTTGCGATGGTGCTGGTTGTTATGCCCTTATGGGGTTGAGTGTCTGCTTTTTCATGATTCTACAGTACGTATATATATAAAAAAGGGAGCCTACAGAATTATGCCCACAGCTATGAATTGCTTCTTCTTTTTTCAAATTACTTTCCAATTTTTTTTATGCATACCATCATTCCAGGTTAATTTAATCCTTTAAAAGTTATTTCTTTTTGTTAATTTATCCCAGAAATGTTTTGATGATTGTTGAAATGATGCATATATTAGTTTGAGAAATGGTTTTCATGGTAACAGCCGTATTGTGGTGGACGTTTATCAAAATGATGTATCTAGGAATATGAACAAATGGACCATATATGGATGGAATTATGTCGATGAGATGTGCAAGTGCTAGGTTCAGGCCAAGCTATCATTGTCAAATGAGCTGGTATTGAAGGAGTAATTAGCACTCCAACTGGGACAAGATTTTTAGTACCAATTTAATTAGGGCCTACATTCTAAAATTGTTGTAGCTTGAATTTGAAGGTGTTCTTGGATTTTGGAGTCTCGGGCTTGATGTGTTTCTTTGCAAGTTGATATTTTTTTTAAAGGGAAATGTAGCTTTTTGTTTATTTGTCAACTTCAAACTTTAGTTGATTGATGAAAATAATTTTTTGACAATTAATTTTTCTTATCAAAGTTCACACCACTGTCCCTAAATTTGCAATGATTTTCCAATTTTATCTGCCCAAGAACAACTTTACAGCCAATTCTGTTGAAAGTTCGAGTCCTTCCACTACCATGTTCTATTTTTTTAATTTTTTGTGTGTTGAAATAATGATTAAGCCCACACCTCCTTTTCAAGAACTCAGTGCCTCTCATATTCTTCTTAAATAGCATGCTAATCTGATCCATTGCATTTAAAATTCCTGGAATTTGGTGCCAGAAGAACTTGATCTTTGAAACTTAAATAATTCCATAATGTAACGCTTTTTTTTATTTGTTTGTTTATTTTTCATATTAAAACTTGGTTATGGTTAAGGCATGTAGCAATACAAGTGCTTAATGATTGTTCTGCATTTTGTTTTTCTTACATCCATTTGATTGGTATAGTGGATATTGTTTTTTTTTTTTTTTTTTCTGTTGACAATGAAGGCAAGGAGGGCACTAAGGGCACTAAAAGCATTGGTGAAGCTTCAAGCCTTAGTGAGAGGCCACATTGTGAGAAAGCAAACAGCAGACATGCTTAGGCGTATGCAAACGTTAGTGAGACTGCAGGCTCGAGCCCGTGCTAGTCGCAGTCATGTGTCCGACTCTTGGCATACTACTAGCAAGTCCTCCCATTCTCGATATGCTGTAAGCATACTTCCTTTTCTGTTTATTTAGTTGTTGGTTTTAAAAAATATCTAACTGTTTATAATATGCTACGAGTGATTGAGTATGGCACTTCAAATGCTTGCCATGGGCCTGCACAAATGTCTATGCACATCTATGCTTTATTTTTGAAGGACCACGTCCGCATGGCAACTTACTGGTAAAATATAATCTATCCTTTTTTTATTTAAGGAAGAAAAAAAGGTGCATGTGAATGCAAAGAAACCGAGCATGGAGCATGGTAAAAGTGCTTTCTCCATGCTTGTTGCTAAACTTGAAAGGCAATTGGCTTTGCAATTTTTCAAGTTATACTAGTCCCTTAAGAACGGTATATGGTATTCGGATGTGGATTGAGAGACAGCCGTGATGAGCATAAGAGGGCATCTTAAATTATCATCATTTTACCCTTCAATCCTTTTTATTATCTTATGGAGTGAACAATTTTCCAACTCACTTGTTGCTTGGCATCTTATTGAGCAAACCCATGAGTTGCAGAATTTACAAGGCCAAGACAACTGGTCTCCACCTGATCAAGGCATACCCATGTGACTCAACTAGAAAAGATATAAAGCTTTGATATGATTGTTGATATATGTGCTTTTTTTCTTTTGTGATACCCACCCCTTAACTACATTTACCACAGGTCCCAGCAAGTCCTTCCAAGGATCACCTGTTTCGTGCTTCTAGTACCAAATTTGATGGCCCCTCAATTCTCAAGGTACCACTTGATTGTTTTCATAAATTATTTTGAATGATTATCCCAATGCCTTAAATATATAGCAGCAATTCACTACGGAACTCTGATTGCATTTTTCCATTTCAATACATGCAGAGATGTGGTTCAAATGCAAACTTTAGGGAGAGCATTGACTTTGACAAAGTAAAATTGGGTTCAAATTGGCTAGAACGTTGGATGGAAGAAAGTTTATGGAATGACCATGGCAGCAATCCACAGAGAAATCGACATGCTGATGATGAGAGGAGTGACAAGATCCTTGAAGTAGACACTTGGAAGCCCCATGTGAAATCCCAACTAAGTAATCGAACATTTCAGACTTCACAGCATGCTTTGGCTTCAGATCATAACAATCAGAGCTTTATGACATTTGACTCTCCATCAAAAAAAGCACCAAATCCAATGCCGAGCATCCCTTCAGGAGAAATTTTGTACTCTCTTAAATTACCCCTAGGAAATGATGAAGCAGTTTCAAGGACAGCTGAGAATAGCCCTCGTCTGTTTTCTGCAGCATCTAGACCTGGAAGTAGTGGTAGAAAAGGTGGAGGCCATTTTACGCCCACAAGGAGTGAGTGCTCTTGGGGCTTCTTTAATGGATACCCGGGTTACCCCAACTACATGTCTAACACAGAATCATCTCGAGCCAAGGTTAGGTCACAAAGTGCCCCAAGGCAGAGGCTTGAGTTTGAGAAATACGGTTCAAGCAGAAGATCTGTTCAAGGGTATTATGATGCAGACATTCGATCAGAAAGGGGTTTTGCTCAAAATACTGAACTTCCTTCTGGCTACTCGAATAGATTAGGAACTTCCAACTTAAGGTGACAACTGTTCATTTTCTTATCTGTTTATCCTTTTCCTTTTCCGGTGTGTGCGCAAATGCTATTGTTGTAATTATTTGATCGTGATCTGACAAACTCTGCCCTTACAGAACTGAACTTTTAACATTTTGAGTGTTTCAGATTGATGTAATATCCCAAAATTGTGCGTGTACCTTCTTTTATTCCAACAATGTTCAAGTGTTATTATAGCTTGCTCATATTTTCTCATATTTCTTGTTTCTTCTTGTGCCTAAATATATGATCCAATTTTTCTGCCATGCTGAAACATTATGAAAGAAATGTTTGGTTCCAGTAGCTCAGCTATATTCATTCGAACAAGGATTTTGCTGAAGACAGTCGTCACTGCATGTAGCACGGATCCTCGCCGTGAATCAGGACTGGTTTGTATAGAGGGTTAAGATCTGCGACTGTCCTTAGCATAGCCAATATTTGCTTACAAATGCCAAAAACTTTTGCCATGTTAGCCAACATCAATCACAAAGCTAACAAGTTTAGAAGCAGACAGATAGCGAAATCTGTATCTTTATCTCACTGTGGATTCACGGATACTAGATCATTTCACCTCTTTTATCTACGTTGGATGGTCCCATTTGATCTGTCAATGGTTGTCTGAAAAGGCTACAAATCAAAGTGAAAAGAATGCACTAATGCATCGCGGTTAAAAAGAACAGCCTCTATATCTTGTTTAGTGCCTATATCAGTCAAATGTAAAACTTTGGATTCCCAGAACATGCCCAAGGAATCATTATGTTGAAGAATGTTGATGATGTGAAATTTTTAATTGTGATGGTGACAGCAGGAACAATTCAGTCAGAGGAATACGACTTGAAACAGCAGGTGAGGGTGCAAATTGTCTTTGTTTCATCTACTTTTGTCTTCAATTTCAGATCCTAGAAATTGCAATGTTATAGTATTGATGTTTATTATGTGATTTTTAATCATCATAGATTGGACTGAAATTTTACAAATGTATTCTCAGAATTTTCTCCTAATACTAATTAGATTCTATATTAATCGTCTAACTTTCAATAAAGATTTTTTTTTCTATAAAGATTAGGATTTAGTTCAAGAACTAAGTATAAAAAAGATTGTCTAACTTATTTTTCAGAACAAATTTGATTATTTAAAGAATTATTGATATTTAAAGTTTATTACATCAGAATTTTCTCTACAATTTAGCTAGTTTATGAAATCCCAATTTCTTGTTTTATATATATATATATACACACGCTAGGTCAAATATAGTTTATATATGGGGTGGAGTTATTCATACGTTCTGAAATGTTAATCATGTGTGATCAATTAGATCTTACATGATCTAAGATCATGAATGAAATGAAATTACATGGAGTGAGATTGAATCTTAAGGCAACAATTAAACTTTGAATTTGCTCTTACTATTTCTTGAGAGAATAGTGATTTAGCTTGTCTAATCCAATCTAAATGCCAATTAACTTTGTGTGTCTTTCGGTGAAAAGTAGCAATTGATCACATATCCAACTTTTTAACCTATCTAGTTTTGGGAGTCCTTCACTATGGATCTGCTTTGATTAAGCATTATTAACAACAAACAGCTTAAAGCGAAAAGATATGTTCGATTCATGAATGTATCTGTTCAAACGATAATTACTAGCAGTGCATCTTGAAAACGAGGAAGCAAACGCCATGGACAAAATCAATGGACAATCCATCAATATACAAGCTCAGACCTGCTCTTATTTGTATTTTTCAGTGACTGTACTTGAAGACAAGCTTTTTTATTCAGTCTCCCATCTGCATCACCTTGAACCAGCTTCATAATTTCCTTGACCTCAACTCGAGGTACACTGCATTTCCATGTAAATATATAGGCATTAGATAACACGAAATGATGACAGGCAAGATTATGATAGCAAATGTACTGGAGAAAGGCTTACAAGGAGCAATCTGTATTGGGATCAAGAACAAACCCTAGATTTACTCCACAAAAGCCTGGAAAAGTAGCAATGACTGTAGCGTTAGGATTATAGGTGTTTGATGAGGCCCATTAAGCATTGACATATAGACCTCCTGTTATTCCCAGATACAGCAATCACATTCAAGCTCATCATGGAATCACAACATGGTGAACCTGGAAGCGGGTCTGGTGTACCATGGGTGATGAACGTGGAGCAAGCAGTGATGAACCCTGCCACGGTGGTGCAATCTACATCGGCCGCCACTGCCACAGCCCATTATAGCAGCAGCAACAATAGCACTCCTGTCATTATTTTTTGGACCTCCATGTTATAAAACTTGATTTGGACCACCCTCTTGTATTAGTTCAACAGTTGAGTTATTTAGTGCAAGATGGGAAATTCATAGTGTTGATTAAGAATGCATTTGGAAACGCGGTGCAAACTACGTTTCTAAAAAATTTAATTTTTTTTGTGCTAAAATTTAATATATTTTGTATGTTTTGGATCGTTTTGATGTGCTGATATTAAAAATAATTTTTTAAAAACAAATAAACATCATTGGCATGCATTTCAGCATAAAAATTATTTGAAAAATAATCGCAACCACCCTGTAAAGCTAGTTGGTGTGAAATGAAGAATGTGTGCTGCTCTTTCATGGTGGTTGAATGAGCCTCTAGCAGTGGTAGAGCCTGACATTTAATTTCTCAGGGGTGAAATAATATTAGAATGATAAAATATGAGATTTTATACAAAAATTGCACCATAATGATGCGATTTCTATATAATATTAAGGCTTAGATTTATTTAAATAAACGAATAACAAATTATTAATTTATAGTTTAACTTGCATGAAAATTAAGATTAACAATAATTATTTTGTCATTAGCAAGAAATCATAATATGCAAGCAATTACTAATTACTAATAAATCTTATAATATAATGCTACAAAATATTAATCAGTTTGATTTTTCAATTATTTCTCATTAATGTGAGATAAATTAATTTAAGGAAATAAAACTACGGATGGTGCACTTATATGATATCATATATATGAAAAAAATATATAAAATAAAAGGAAAATACGATTAAAAAATAATATTGAATGCAAAACCACGTAGAATAAGTTCTATCCAAATCAATGAATTATTCTTTAATCTATATAAAAGTACAAAAAACAAATTATACCAAAAAAATTCAAATGAATTGATGGTGTTAACAAGAGTTAGATTTTAGATTTCTTTGATATGAAAATATGATATTGAGGTTTTATAGATATAAAAATATTTTGATAGGTTTATAAAAAGTTGTCAGTTTTTTAACGTGTTTTAAAAATATATTTCACTTGAAAAAATATTAAATTGATATTTTTGTGTTTAATAATTATAATATTTTAATATTAAAAAAAATTCATCACTTATGAGTTTGAATCTAAAAAGAGCTAATGAGAAAACAAAAATCTAAAAAAATTACAAATTTATTTTTTTGTAAAATATTCCTTCATCTATTCATAGAGAGAAAAATGCAATACAAAGGACAGGTTCGATCGTCAACAAAATATGCTCTTTATTTAGTTTTTCAGATTAGATTTTAAATTCAACATTTAAACAAATTTATTTATTTAAACATATTAAGTTGATAAAGAAATTTCATGGTATTTTAGAAATAATTATTAGTAATTACTTTATAAAAGAGAGATAAATACAAGAAAGAAAGAGAATAAAAAAAATATTTTTGAACCCAAATAAAAATATTATCACATTTTTACAAGTTTGGAAAGTGTATTCATGAAATAAGTATCGATAATTACTTCTAAAATCTTTAGAGTGATCAGTGATGTGCCCTCAAAATCCTTTAAGAATATAATCTAAATACACCTTTTATCATTATATCAAAAAAGAAATAAAAAATAATAAAAGCAATATTAGTCTTTGAAAAGAAAATAGCTTTTAGCCAACCGTGTAGTTAAAAAATTTAAATTGTTTTATTTATTAAAATTGATATTTTTATATTTTTTATTGTTTTAATTCGTTGATTTTAAAAATAATTTTAAAAAAATAAAAAATATATATTTTAATATATTTTAAAATAAAAAACATTTTTAACAATAACTATAAGAACACTTCTAAATAACTCCACTTCTAAACAAACTGAT
>Ga0325411_1009538_pt1 | contig 10349 bp, 6 predicted proteins | sample PopdelMetagenome_13_FD_206181 | JGI IMG/M metagenome (GOLD analysis project Ga0325411, IMG submission 206181) | Populus deltoides microbial communities from Bellville, Georgia, United States - Xylem-PdIQD-R4 | ecosystem: Host-associated > Plants > Phyllosphere > Stem > Wood/Secondary xylem...
TTGTAAGAGACATGGTGTAAATACATGCTAAAATACCATGACGAGTACAGCACAACTAGAGTGTGGTTTGGGTAACGATGCTGGAGTGTGGTTGGGCTTGTTGTTTTATTTTTGCAAGTTTGGTGTCGGCTAAGTTTGGGAATGCGGCTGTGATTGTGGTTGTGTTTTCAAATATTTTTTAAAAAAAAATTATTAAAATTGAATATAATTTGTATGTTTTGAATCGTTTTAATGTGCTGATATCAAAAATAATTTTTAAAAAATGAAAAAGCATCATTGACATACATTTTAGCATGAAAAATTATTTAAAAAACACTCGTAACCACACTGTCAAACTCGCTCGAAGTGTGAGGTGTAAACACTGTAGTCCCACTCATTTGTCAGCTACCAGCATATGATTCCCACGCGCCACCACTTCCAGGTTCCGTTCCAGCAACTTTCAGTTCATTCTAGCAGCTCTCGAGAGTCATTTTCGAACCATGAATGAATGTTTGTTTATTTTAAATAATCTTCAACGTATTATTATTTTTTATATGAATTATGATGGAATATTGAAGTGTTGGGGTTTTGCGCTGATGTGTCCTAACACTGAGATGTGAAGCCACATTAAATTTAGTTTTTAATATGAAATAAGGTCGGTGATCAATATTCATATCCGAAATATAACAATTTGATCTTTATATAATAAGTATATATTTATCCACTTGTTTGGTGTGGATAATTTATTCTCGTGTTCTTGTATTTATATAATTCGGTGTGATTTACATATTTATTATGTTCTAAAATTTAGAGTTCTCTCGAATATTGCATTAAAAATAAACAAGTTGGTTTTATATATAAATATTTATGTTAGTGTATTTATCATGACCTTTTTGGTAATTTGTGCACATGAAAGTAAGAGTGTATTTGTTTTTGAAATAACTTTTGTGGTTGTAGTTAAAAAAATAAGTTTTAAAAAGGTATAGTTAATTGGATTTAGATACGTGTTTGGTAAAAATTATGATTAAGGTTTATATGGAGCAAAAAACATATATAAAATATTTGGTTGTGGTTACTTTTTAAAAATGCTTTTTATTTGAAAATGCATCAAAATAATTTTTTAAAAATATTTTTGATATTAGCGCATCAAAATGATCTGAAAATACAAAAAAAAATTAAAGTAAAGAAAAAAATTAAAAATTTTCAAATTTAAAAAAAATGTTTTTAAAACATAAAAATAAATAGAGTTTTATGAAATTCAGTTAAAAAAACATGTAAAAATTATTTCACAAAAATTATATTTCAAACTTGATTTTTTGATGAACCTCACAATATAAACTATAATTTAATGTATTATCAAATACCTAACTATATTTTTATACCGCAACCACAAAAGTTAAGGCTAATCAAACAGACCTTCGAATGCTTTACCTTACAATGGGGTGGGGTGTTTTACCTTTTGACTTTTTATTTTTTATAAACTGTGTCCGTTTATAATTTTTTTATTATAAATTATGCCTTTCAGGAATATATTAAGGCTAGCACTCTTATGACCATTTTTATTGATTAAAAAGCCAACTGCAATCATTTATATGTTTAAAAAAAAACAAAAGGATACCGAGACTTCCAGCTCAGTAATCTTAATAGATTTTGCCCTGTCCATGTATTTTGGGTTTGAGCCTTCACGTGTATGCATGTCCTCCCGCGGTGCTTTACATGTCCATTAGGCTTGCATGATGTTCAGTAGGTTTGGGGATTAGTCATGGTACGCGTCAGCTGACCCGGACACCCCGGATTCTCAAAAAAAAAAAAAAAACAAAAGGGTTAATGGCGTGTTTTGCCTATGTACCTTTTTTTATGCATTTTGCATTTATATAAAACTTTTCTATGAATTCTACCATTCTACTATGTGTTTTCATTAAAACTGCTTTTCTTCCATTCAATTTTATTACATCATGTGACACCTGTTAAAAAAACATGTGTGTCAATTGATAAAATCATTAATAATACCACATATATGAAAATTTAAGAAAAAACAAGAATATTTGAATTAAAAAACCCCAAGCCAATAATATTTGAAAAGCATGAACTTTATTTTATAATTTTACCATATGTCGACAACATTTTATTTGTTGGAATTTGTTTCTCATATGCTATCGTGTATGCAAAATATTTTAGAAAAGCATGATGATTAATTAAAAATTAATTTTTCAAAATTAAAATTGAGATTATAGTTATAAAAAAATTGAAGTTTTAAATGGATTTATATCAAAAATAAAATAAAAAAATATTATTTTAATATATTTTAAATTAAATGATTATTTTAAAAAAACTTCACGTGTTCCCAAACACAAGTTAATATAACTCTATAAAAAACAGCCGCTGGGCTGAGAACTTTTTTTTATTTATTAAAAGCGTGTTTGGTAATGTGGTTGCGGTTGCTTTTTAAATAGCTTTTTGTGCCGAAATACATGCCAATGATTTTTTTTATTTTTTAAAAATTATTTTTGATATCAGCACATCAAAACGATCCAAAAAGTATAAACCACACTTAATTTTAATAAAAAAAAATTTAAAATTTGACGAAACGTTGTTGGAAACGAAATGTACGTGACGGCGCATTGAAGGCTGTAGCAAGAATATGATGTGCAAGTGATTTTCCACGGTGTGCGAGGCCAAGAAATCTGGCTAGACAAAACGACCTCAAAATTATATTTATACTAAATTTCACTACATTATATTACTAAGAAACAATTACGAGGAGGGATGTAACTTAATTAATTAATTTTTAAGTTTATTTTTTCGAGGTTGTTAATTTAAATTTTATAAATTTTAGGGTCATTAGAGGTTTACATGGTCATTAACTTCAGGACCCATAAGATTAGTCGAGGCATATACAAGTTGACCTGGACGCCCACATTAATAAAAAAAAACCACTTAACTTGACACCCTTTAAGAGTTTGGAAACACAGTCAAGCCGCGTTTTCAAAAGATTAAAAAAAATTACTAAAAATTAATTTATTTTATGTTTTGGATCATTTTGATATGCTGATATTAAAAATAATTTTTTAAAAATAAAAAAATATATCATTTTAATACATTTCAAAATAAAAAACATTTTGAAACAACTAAAACTATTCTTCCAAACATAATATAATACTTCCAAACAGGATATAATGCGAGAACTTATTGAATTCCTGAGCACAATAGGCAAAGGGCCTTGTGTCAACTGTCAAGCAATGCCAGGGAGTAGTTTTAAAAATAGGGTTTTATTTATTTATATTGTAATTAAAATAGATAATTGTAAGAAATGCAGTGATTTAAATTATGGAGAAAAAATATAATTTGACAATCGAATTTTCCTTTTCTTATTTCTATGTGTAGGAGACTAGTATGCATTGTTACTCTATTTATTGAATTAGATCAACCAATCAATTCAAGCTGCCTGGTTATTTGATTTAATATGTATTAAAAAAAATTTAAAAGTTATCAATGTTTTACTCTGACTCTAGATATATTTTATAGTTCACCGAAACAAAAAAAAAATATTATCTTTCTTATTAAATTGATAAAGCTTGTAATTAAGGTAAAATATCTTTTTAAGATGATTTATTAAGTATTGTAAGATTGATCGAGAATAAATTGATCCACACATATATTTTTTTTTCAATTAAATAATTTTGTTGCTCTTAAAAGCAGAAGGTTGTATATTTTTTTATTCAGAACTTTTTTAACTTTTTTTATTATTATTTGGGCGATAAAACCATGCCTAAGCCTTTTAGAGCAAAAATAACATTAAAGTTGCACATGAGGTTTTTTATATTATTTTTTTTTAACAGTTGGATTACCACTAAAGTAAAAAATTATATAAGCATAATTTCAAGGGTATTTTTGGGTTATCCTAGGAGTTGTTTAGTAACTTTTAAAACATAAATATTTTAAAAATAGCTCTAACGCATATGTCAGAGCGTGTAACGGTCCCGTGTTATTTAGGTAGCGTGTGCAAGACCGTCCAATTACTAAATTTCATCATTCAGTGCGGCGTTAGCATCAGTAAACTATCTTCTTTCTACCAGTATGACGCGTGCTTCTAGTGGAGCCATGGTTGGCCTTCGATAATCTTTTTTTCCCTCTTTTTTTCCTTTTTTGGCCTAGAAATTTGCACTGTCCATCCAAAAAATAAGTGTGTCCTTCAATTTATATTTCCATAAGTTTTGACCTTCATTCTTTTAATGACTCTTTGTTTTGCTTATGATGTCTTTTAAATTTTATTTTATTTTTAATTTCATCCCTGTAAAATTTATTTAAGTTGATTTTTGTATTCAATTTGGTCTTTATTTTTTTTTTGTGTTTTATCCTTTTCTTGATTTATTAATCTTTCAATTTCATCCTTGATCATTTTATTGTATTCATTTTTTTTTATCCAATTTTGGTCCTTTTTTTTATTGCTATTTTCATTTATCTTTTTTCCACCCCTCATTATCTTATTTTATTTAGCTTTTTATACCACTTGGGTCCTTATTCTTTTTATTATTTTTTTTCTATAATTTTCTTATTTTTTTTTAATTTAGTCCCTAATTATTTTTTTAATTTAGTTTTTTATACCAGATTTTGTCCTCATTGTTTGATTTTTAAATTGTTTTTTTATTGGAAAATTTACTTTGTTATTTTTTTTTGTGTCTACCTTTCTATTGGGAAATCTTAGTCTCATAACATTGGTTTGATTTAAGTTCATTTTTTTGTTCTTTTATTAAAAAATAATTTTTTTCCTCAAATTCATCATTTGACATTTTGGTTATTAGGTCTTGGAGTTCATTATTTGTTTCACTTTTCTTTTTGTTGGGTTAGCTTGATCTCGTATCCTAAGTAACGAGTTACTAGAGTTAACTCAGGTTTTTTTCCTAGACAATTCTGTTAATTAGTTTTGTTTTTGCAATTTCATCATCTGACATTACATTATTGGCCTTTAAGCTTTGTGATTTTTGCTCTTTTTTTTTGTAGGGTTATCTTAGGTGAAGATTAGTCAAGTTAACTCGAGTTATCTTGATTTTTTTTAAAAAAAATTTATTTAACTTCGATCGTTTTTTAAAGTATAGTTCTTTTTTTCTCGATCTTATATTTCAAGTAATAGGTTTGTCGAGTTTCTTTTCTTGACAGGTTATTCTTTGAAATTGATGTTTTGTTTTCATTTTTATCATTTGTCATTAGATTATTGGCTCTCGAGTTTTGTGATTTTTTTGCTTTTCTTTCTACGGGGTTAACCCGGGTGCGAATTAGTCAAGTTAACCATAGTTATCTTGGATTTGTTTTAATATTTTTTTATTTAACTTTGGTCTTTTTTTTATATATAGATTCTTCTTTTGAAAGTCTGTTTTTTTTGCTTGACTTTTTTTTTAAAAAAAGATTATTTTTTTAGTTCTATCATTTGACATTAGATTATTGTCCTTTGAGCTTTGTTATTTTTTTTTTTGTGTGAGGTTATCACAAGTGCAGATTTGTTAAGATAATGCAAGTTAACTCGAGTTTTTTTTCAATACTTTTTTTTATTGAACTTAGGTCTTTTTTGCTAGGTCTTTATTTTGAGAATTTTTTTATCTCAATCTCATATCACGGATGGTTGGTTTGTCAAATTAACCCGAGTTGACTTGGGTTTTTCTTTGATGCTATCTTTTAAAAATTGATTTTTTATTATTATTTGATATTATGTTATTAAGCCTCGAACTTTGTGATTTTTTTTCCTCTTTCTTTTTTGCAGGTTTCTCTCAATCAAACATTATAGGTCACATGTTAATCAAGTTAATTCGGGTTGATTCAAGTTATCATTACCTTGTATGTTAGGAAAAATTTAACCCGGTTCACGACGTAGCGCGAACCACCATCTAGTATTTTAAGCGAAAATAGTTAAACTAACAAACACACAGTACTTATTAAAATATATCAACTCATATTTGTTTTTGTAAAATCAAATTATCTCAAGCATATGATAAACCATAAAAAGACTAAATGTCTCATTTATAAAAAATACTATAAAAATTTATAATACAAAAAATAATATTTTTTCAATATTAATAATAATATTTTTTTTCAAATTTATTAATTATTTTATTAATAATATTAATTATAATAAAACTAACAATATTAATAATACAAATAATAATAATAATATTATAATATTATTAATTATAATAAAAATGATAATATTTTTAATATTCATATTATTAATTATAATAAAAATAATAAAATTTATAACACAAATAATTATATTAAGAATATTTATAATACAAATAATAATATTTTTTTATATAAACACATAAGAGAAATAATAATATTTATAACACGAATTATTATATTAAAAAACCAAATAATATTTAAAACACAAATTATTTGGGTCCTGACGAGGATCCATGTGAATTGGATTCTAAGACATGAACCATGAACCATTAGACCTGGGTCCTGCGCAGGACCCATTATCATTGGGTCTTGTTCAGGCCCATTAGACTTTGATCTTGTCAGGGCCCACACGAATTGGATCCTAACAAAGGCTCATTACCATTAGATCCTGAAAGTATAAATTATTATTTTTATTATCATTATTGTCATTAATAAATTTTAAATAAAATATTATTACCACAAAAAAAAAGATATAGTTGATTTGAAGGATAAAATTAAAATTAAAATTATTATTATTAGTATTTGTGCTACAAATATTTTTATTTTTATTATAATTGAAGGTATTAATATTAAAAATAGTATTATTTGTGTTAGAAATATTTTAAAAAACAAATAATAATATTTTTTTAAAATGATATTAAAAAAATATTTGTGTTTATAACAATGTGTGCTCAAGTTTTTTTAAAAGTTTTTATAGTTTTTAATTTTATATTTGAAATCAAATTCATGTTTTTTTTCTCTAACAATAACAAAGTCTTAGCATCTTGTTTTTTTTTTTTTTTTTTTTAAAAAACCCCTAACCGAATGGTTAAAAACAGATGTGAATAAACAACATATTCTAAGATTGAAGCATGTAGTAGATTTTGTTAATTTCAAAATAAAATTTAATATTTTTACTGCATGGTGCAAGGTTTAACATAGCTAGAAGAAAAAGCATATAGAATAATAATGTATGCTGTTGTATTACACCAACACACCAAACAATAAAAACATTAATACAAATGCTTCATGAGTCAGCACATGAAAATGAGCAACTGAACCTAAGTTTTTTTTAATACAAAAGTAAGCAATAAGATGTAGCTTTTTTAGCAGTTGTATCAACATACATACATGTTGGCTTAGGCCTTGCAATCCTGCACAACCTCAAAACATGCATGTTATTGTCTTTATAAATTGTATAAAGTCAATACTGTTATATTGGTGTAACAATAGCTTTGATTTGGACCCAAGCGGGGTTGGGGCATGGGTCGCTCATTGCCCAGACCCCAAGGGGAAGGGGTGTTATGTCTAGTTGTGCGCTCTCGGCATGCCAACCCCAGCACCACGTGTGCATTTAGGTCTGTCCTGCTTACAGCCAGGGTAGCCCAAGCGACAGGGGTCGCCACGTGGGGTGTAGGATCCAAATGAATTGGATACTGATGAAAGTCCATTATCATTGGATCTTGACGCGAGACCTACTTGAAGGGTAAAAATATAAATTATTGTGTTTATTATCATTATTGTCATTAATAACTTTGAAATAAAATATTATTACCACTAAAGAAAAACCATATAGTTGATTTGAAGGATAAAATTAAAAATTAAAAATTATTATTATTATTTGTGTCATAAATATTGTCATTTTTTATTATAATTGAAGGTATTAATATTAAAAATACTATTATTTATGTTATAAATATTACTATTTCTATTATAGTTCAAAACATTAATATAAAAAATATTATGATTTGTGGTATGAATATTATTATTTGTGGTACATATATTTTTATTTTTATTATAATTAAAAGTAATAATATTTATTTTTATTTTAGTTCAAAGTATTAATATAAAAAATATTATTATTTGTGGTACAAATATTATTATTTTTATTATCATTGAAAATATCAATACTAAAAATAATATTATTTGTGGTATAAATATTATTATTTGCGGTACCAATATTTTTTTATTATAATTGAAAGTATTAATATTAAAAATAATATTATTTGTGTTCTTAATATTATGATTTTTATTATAATTCCAAGTATTAATATCGACAATACTATTATTTGGGATATAAATATTATTATTTTTATTATAATTGAACTAATAATATTTAGAACACAATTATAATATGTTTGATATTAACACTTTTAACTATAATAATAATAATAATAATAATAATAATATTTATAAGAGAAATAATTATATTTAGAAACTCAAAACTCAATAGTCTTAGGTCAAAGGACCCATGAAAATTGGGTCATGATGCAGGTCAAATTAGCCTTGGGCACAGGGTAAGTCAGCCCTAACGTGATGTCGGGTTTGAGCCAACGTATAGGCAGGGCAGCCCAAACACCAGGTCTCGTCACGTGGGGCGTGAGTCTGGCAGTGCGCCCTGGGCAAGGCAGCCCAAGTGCCAAGTGTTCCCACGTGGGGGCGCGAGCCTAGCTCATGCCCAGGGCAAGGGCAAGCTAGCCCCAGGGCCACGTGGCACTCAGGTCTGGAAGTGTGCCCTGGGTAAGGGCAAGCCAGTCCTAATGCCACGTGGTGCTTGGGTTTGGTTGTGTGCCCTGGGCAAGGCAGCCTCAGTGCAGAGGCAAACAACCCAAGTGCCAGGTGTCCCCACGTGGGGGCGCGGGCTTAGCTCCCGCTCAGGGCAAGGGCAAGCTAGCCCCAGTGCCATGTGGGGCTCGAGTGTGCAAGAACAGGTCAGACCAAGCGCCAGGTGTCCTCACGTGGGGGCACGGGCCTAGTTAACGCCTAGGGCAGCCTGACAAAAACTTGAAGTGACTATTTTCTCCCCAATCATCCCTTCAATGCCAAATGCATCTATAACAACCCAGCCTACACATGTCATATATTGTCCGCTTTGGCCCTTACCGCCCTCACGGTTTTGTTCTTGGTGATGCGAGTCCAACTTTGAGCCTAACGCCTCAAAACGCGTATAGCATGTTAGCAACCGGCACTACTAATAAGGCCAGCTACCAAACCCTCACTCGTCGATGTGAGATATTACAACATTCCAGTGAAAAGACAACCTCACCCCTCTCCTGCTGCCCTTGCAACTCTTTGTAGCAAGGGCTGAGCTGCTATTATATTGCTACAATCCATAGTATTTTGAGTTTAGGTAAACAGTAAGAGAAACACTGAGCCCTTTTAGTATATTGTATAATATTTTTTTTATTCACATTTAATACACTGATATCAAATATTTGATAAAGGTGAGTATTTATAAATAAAATCTCACTTTAGATAATTTTTCATTGGTTTGGGTTTTTTAATTCAAAATTTCTTTATTGCATATATTTTTAACACATATCACATGATTTAACAAAACTGGATGAAAAGAAAAAAAACCTTAACGAGATAAAAAGGTAGAATTCATATTTTTTTTTATAAACTTAAAATCTTTTAAAATAAAATAAAAAATCTCGTCTTTATCAGCTAAATACATTGATCTTTTAACTAAAGTAAATGAACAAAAGAACATGAATTATAATACATATAGTTATTGAATAACATAATCTATAATTTTTATTTATTAAAAGCATAATCCATAAGAGTTAAAAAATAGAAAAGCAATGATATGTATGTTTTTACGGTCTAATCTTGTTTTTTTTTAATTTTTTTAATTTTAATTTTTATATCATTCTAATATATTAATATAAAAAATAAATTTTAAAAAATAAAAAAATAGATTATTTTAATATATTTCGAAATGATTTTTTGTTATAAATATTTTAAAATTATTTTTAACATTATTATATTAAAATAATTTAAAAATATATGAAATAATTTTAAACAATTTGTTTTTTTAAATTTAGTGAACCAGTTCAAAACAGGATATATGTACATTTCTTTCGTTAACCAGAAACACTGGACTCGTTTTCCAATCTGGGCCTACCCACGCCTATATATATATAGACACGCCCATGGTCTCCCCATGTCGTCCTCTCCTTGTCCGCTCGCAAGCTGCGTAACTATCAAGCGAAGTTGACAGTAGCTATAGCTAAAGCAAACCCTAAACAATGGCGGAGCCAAAAACCAAATACGATCGCCAGCTCAGGTACTACTTTCTACTTATCTTCACTTCAAGCTTCAATTTCCCCTTAAATTTTTATTTTTGAAATTGTGTTTAGGATATGGGGTGAGCAAGGACAGACTGCCCTAGAAAAAGCCAGCATTTGTTTGCTTAATTGCGGTCCTACCGGTTCCGA
>Ga0325411_1009541_pt1 | contig 10348 bp, 7 predicted proteins | sample PopdelMetagenome_13_FD_206181 | JGI IMG/M metagenome (GOLD analysis project Ga0325411, IMG submission 206181) | Populus deltoides microbial communities from Bellville, Georgia, United States - Xylem-PdIQD-R4 | ecosystem: Host-associated > Plants > Phyllosphere > Stem > Wood/Secondary xylem...
GGACTGCTGAGCACATGACATGGCACCAAGCACACCATGCGGTTGATGGAGTGATGGTTCATCCTTCTGACGGCGAAGCGTGGAAACGCTTTAACAGTGTTCATCCTCACTTTTCAGCTGAATCAATGAATGTGCGTCTTGGGTTGTGTACAGACGGATTCAACCCATTTGGGTCATTTGCTGCTCCTTATTCTTGTTGGCCGGTCATACTCACAGTTTATAACTTGCCACCAGGAATGTGTATGAGGCCGGAGTTCATGTTTTTATCTACTGTCATACCCAGTCCAAGAAGCCCGGGGCGGAATATAGATGTTTTTCTTCGACCGTTGATTGATGAGTTGGCACAGTTGTGGTCCTCCGGAGCTCTGACTTCTGATATATCGAGGAAACAAAATTTCCTTATGAGGGCGGCTTTGATGTGGACTATCAATGATTTTCCAGCTTATGGTATGCTTTCTGGTTGGAGCACACATGAGAAACTCGCATGTCCATACTGCATGGAAAACAACAAGGCATTCACGCTAGCAAATGGAGGTAAAGCTTCTTTTTTTTTACTGTCACCGTCGCTTCTTGCCACTTCATCATAGGTACAGAAAGAACATAAAAGATTTTTTTGTTGGCAGAGTTGAAAGTTTGCTATAAAGTTCTACGGGCTTATTCCCTATAAAGGTTGATAAGCACTAGTCAAGATGGTGAACATGTTCAAATTTTACCCAAAAATTAATGTTTAGGATTTTTTTTGTTATTTTTAGATTTATTTATTTATTTATTTATTTTTCTAGTTAATTTTGGTTTGAATTTCCTTTATAGTCTAGGTTGGTTTAGCCATTATATAAATAGTTGATGTGTTATTTTCAAAAAAATTTTATAAATTGCTAAATTTTAGAACAAATCAAATATGGTTTTCTCTAGGGTTTTAAGGTTGTAATTTTAAAACTTGACAAATCATACTTCTTTATTTTATTATACATTATGTCAATTCATCAAGCAGTAGCTAGTGAAAGTATAAAGATATAACACTCTGCAAATAAGCGTGATAGCCTTAAAATATATAAAAAAAAAAAAAAACAATACGAGACCAACATCAACAAGATGTTGAGTCACTTAATCATAAATATAAAGATTTCGTGAATGAAATGGAGCAAGAACACTCTGAATTGCTCAACAAGATTTAGAAGGAATATGTGAACTTCTTGTTAGTTATTGAGATGCACAAGAAGGAATTGGAGAGCAATATCGATAAAAGATGTGAAGAGATAATAAGCTATTTAACGGATGAAAAGAAAGTTTTTGAGTTAGAAAAGAGAAGCGAGCTTTAACATATTGCTGCTCTTAGGAAAAAAAAACCAGAAAAAGAGTTGGAACAAGTAACTTTTGATATAAAAAAATACTTAATGATGAGGGGAAAAAAAAAAGAGGCCAATGAATAAATCACCACAATTAATAGGTGATCAAGTGCCATTGATAACATCTGCAAATAATGATCAACAACCACAACATGTTACAAAAGGCCTACATGGATGAATAATTATGAGGCAACTAAAATCAATTAATCTGATGATCCACTTGCTATTTTGCTATGTTTTCATTGTGTGATCCTATGACTTCTGAAAATGCTGTAAAAAAAATAAAGTGGCAAAAGTTTATGGATGAGAAATTGTTATCGTTAAGAAAAACAATACTAGAAAATTAACCAAACTTCTAAAAGGATGAAAGACCATTGGTATAAATAGATGTCAAGACAACGTTAAATGAAAATTCTTTATTGTTAAACTGGGTGTTTAAAAACATCTGTTTAAGGGAGAGATTGTTAGATAATAGTTATAATCATTGTGTAGGTAGGAATTCTTGAGAAATAGTTAATTAGAATTCTTATTAGATTATGAAAGTTAGATTAATTTCCTTATAAATAAGAGCCAATATATTAAGAATTATAAGTGTGTAAATAAGTGTGAGCTAATCAATAATGCTTTGGGCATTCATTCAAAATACTCGTGTTTTATTTGTCAACAATGAAAATCACAATTTTAAAGTGTTTGGTACTCTAAAATTGACCTCATGTTTTTTATCTATGCTTATTTTAGAGAAAATACACCTACTCCCTATCGAGGATGTACTTCAGTAATTGAAACTTCATCTACAGAATAAGCAATAGACTTTCTTTTAGATTGATCTAAAAGAAATTCCTTGCTTGAAATGTCCACTTCATCTGTTACAGTGCTACGGAAAAAAAATGCAGGCTCTTGAGGTGATGGTAAGGTAACCAAGTAACTATTGAGTGTGAGAACAATTGTTGCCATTGCGGGTCTGATAGCTGGATCTTCTTGAACACATAACAATCCAATGTGGATGCATCTAATTACTTCGTTTCTTGAATAAGTATCTGTCAGAGTTGGATCCAGCACTTCCAATGGTGTCCCATCTCTCCAATGATTTCAAACCTGAAAAAAGAAAATTGACTGGTCAAAAGTTGCTATATCTTATGCTATTTGTTCTCAAGATGTAAAACCCAGATGTTGAATTTATGGTGATGGTATCAGCTTTCAAGAGAGAAAAACTTGCACTCACATAGCTCACAAGGTCTGGAGCACCCCCTGTTTGATAGAAAGAACTGTTCTTCTTTCCGGTTATAATCTCAAGGATTAAGACACCAAAGCTATAGACATCAGACTTGACAGAGAAACGCCCATGCATTGCATATTCTGGGGACATATAACCACTACAAACCAGAAAAACAGAGAAATGATTAGAAAAAAACGAAATGAAAGAACTCTGTCAGCAGATGAATTTACTAATCAATGGGAATTAGATCCAAACTTACTATGTTCCAACAATTCTATTGGTACTTGCTTGAGTTTGATCAACTACGAAAATCCTAGCCAAGCCAAAATCTGAGATTTTGGGGTTCATATCTCCATCTAGCAGAATATTGCTAGCTTTGAGGTCACGATGTATAATTCGTAGCCGAGAGTCCTCGTGAAGATAAAGAATTCCTCGAGCAATGCCTCCTATTATTTTGTACCGTCTGGACCAGTCCAACAGTCCTTGCCTTTCAGGGTCTATAAAATCAAGAAAACAGAACCTTCAAGTCAGAGTGCAGATCAACTGTTTCAAAGACAACTGTGCCTGATTACGAAGAATCGACTATATTCCTAGAGGCAAATATGCATTTCTCGTACTAGAAGGCAATGAGAAGAACATTTAGAAAATCAGCAATAAATACCAAATAGAAAGTAGTCAAGGCTTTTGTTGCTGACAAATTCATAGACAAGAATCTTTTCTTCTCTTTCCAAGCAAAACCCTTGCACCCTCACTAGATTCCTGTGTTGAAGCTTGGCTACCAACACAACCTCATTCTTAAATTCTGCAGCACCTTGTCCAGAATTTCTTGATAGCCTCTTCACAGCAATTTGATGTCCATTAGGAAGTGTTCCCTGAGAAAGCACTTTCACCGATGCTTGAGCAAGGGATTTTTAAATCCTAATGCAACAAGGTATTTCCTGTTCTTGAAAATTTAAATGCATCACGAATTGCTTACCCTGTAAACCTCACCAAATCCTCCTTCACCTAACTTGTTATCAGCGGAGAAATTGTTCGTGGCAGCTTCTATAGTACTCAAATCAAATTGCAAGGACTCCTCGGTGGTAATCTCATCTCCAACTACACAACACAAGTAGATATTCCTTTGAGCTTTTGAAAATATTATTAGGCAGAGTACAAAACAGAAAAGATTCTGCTGTTTTTTTTGTTTCCCAATTAAAAAAGATTTCTAATGTTCTTTACCATCATTTTCTGGCACATAATCTCTGGTCTTTCTTGCCCTTCTCAGGAAACAGAAACACATGCAGAAAAGCGCGATAGAAACAGCAATCGGAATGACAATGGCTAAAATTAAAACTGTTGAGACACCGCCTTTTTCTGCATAAAGAAACATGTATCATTCAAAACGCATTGGAACATAAAAGCTTTTAACTTTTACAAACAAGCATGTTCAAACATAAACGAATCCATTGTGAATGACATGGGAGCTCTTTTTTTTTTTTTTTTTTTTTTGGGGGGGGGGGGGAGTGGAAAAGAAATTAGAAAAAAGAAAATATTTAACGATGTCGAAACATTTTTTCGAAGAACAAAAGATAATAAATTATTTTTAGATAACTATTTTTTTTTTTAGTAAAAATGCTATAAACTTGGCTTGGTTTGGTGAGTCAAATTGCCGACCCGGTAACTAGCATAGACAAGGTTTTATATTAAACCGTGTTGGGAGTTAACCATGTCAAATTTAATTATTCTGTGACCCGAATAACCTATTCAAAACATAAATGAGATCCTTTATGAGTTTTTAATTTTTTTTCATTTTAAATATTTTTTAAAATAAATTTTAAAATGATACTAGATTAGATTTTCCTGTATGAATCAAACCAACTTATAATTCAAGTCTTGAGCTGAATCATCTCATATAATTGGCTGGGTTTGATAACTTTGCTTCCATGATATAAAGTCAAAAGCGGCTTTCAAGCTAGTAATTAACCTTTTGTAACACGTTGAAAATCCAACATGAATATCTTTTTGATTTTGGATCCATTATAATTAGAAACAGGGTTATAAGTTCAGTATTGCTTTCTCATGGAATGACCAAATGCTATCAAAATATTCTCAAAGTCCATGATATAAATTTAATGGTCCAGATGGACGACATGGATATACTCAAAAAACTTACTCAATAAACTTATTTGAAATATTTAGTAAAAGAATAAAGAATTAAAAAAATTGAGATTGAAGAGATAGTTCAGATTTATGTTCCCTCTTTATAATTCAAACTAGATTTGTGGGCTGCGTAACATAAATTTATTTTCAACATATAGAAAAAAATGCTAAGAATTTTTTTTTTTGAGAATTGAGTTATTGGTTCAATTAGTAATTCAAATAATATGATTAATAAAATACAACAACACTAAATAAACTGATAAAAAAATAAAAAGGATAAAAAGAACCTAACTTGAGTTTACCTGGATTATTAAACAACTCTAATATTAAAGGGCGAAACAAAAAATAATTAAAAAAAATCCTAAGTTGAAACAGGTTAACTTTCATATTTCACGACTATTGACAAAAGATTAAGATAGTCTTATAGAGAAAAAAAATATGCAAGAAAAAATACTCAAAGTTCAATTCCTAATAAATCAAATGAGAACATAATAGCTCCAAAAAATAAAAAATGAAAAGAAAACAGCTGAAGTTAAATCTCCAACAAATAAAATATTGAAAGATAAAAATTAAGAAAGAAAGATAATTAAAAAAGGATGAAAAAACTCGATTTGTGCCCACTAGGGTTAAGATGCAAAATCTATGACCTAGTTATGATACTAGAATGACCACATTTGAAAGAAAATTGAATATAATCATGCATGAAGCTCAATTATCAAACAATTCAATGTTGAAGAATAAAAAAAAAATATGAGTCAATTTGGGTTTACCTGCAAACCCTATAACCATAGGCATATGATTGAGATAAACCAATAGAAGGAAATGAAAAGAAAAGGTGTGAAGACCACTTTTCAATAAACTAAACGTTGAAAGATGAAATAAAAATAAATCAATTTTTTTAAAAAAAACAAGTCAACCCCTAAAGCTTTGAAACTGGAGACCCTAGTCATGAACCCAACTAATCTCATAGAAGGCAAACCGTAAAAAATAATAATGCAAAACTAAAAAAAAGGTTAAGAAATAAAAAAAACATTATCTTTAAGAAAAAGAAAAAGAAAAACTAAGGAAACCCGAGCACACCTTATAAACTTTGTCCAATCTCTAAAACTCACAACCGATGAATTCCTAGATTCAAGTTGAATCAAGAAACTTCATTCTCAACCAATTTAATTTTAAAAGATAAAATCATGAAAAAAATATTAATTTAAAAAACTTGAAAAGGAAAAAAAGATAACAATAAAAAAAAATGAAGATCAAATTTGATAGAAAAAAAACTCATGGAGGAGGTGTTTTTACTTATGTCATTAGCAAGGTGTAAACTACTCGCTTGGTCGATGAAAGCCCTTCCCTTTGAAGGAAATGTACCTGTCCTAGCAATCTCTGCAGCTCCTTCTTTTTCTTGTTGCTTGGGCCTTAGCCTTGAGTCATTCCGCTATCATTCGAAATGGTCTCATATGGTAAAGAAAGAGACAACAGCGGATAACGCGCATCAAGCAGAAGACGTGCATCTCTGTTGACTTCATAACTACGCTACCTTGAAAGCTTTCTTGAACATAGCAGTCGAATCCGAATGTTCTCAAAAGTCTATCACGTATGGAATTGGATCAACTCTAGTTGTTATTTGTTTTGTTTGGGATCATTTTTTAGCCAAAAAAAATCCAACAAAGAAGGATAAATAAAAGGCTCAAGATTACCAGGTCATTTTCAAAACCAACAAAAAATTTAGCAGAAAGCAAGCTAAAACAATATGTAACCCAATCTCCCATTGAATAAATATTGAAGGATGAGACGAGCAAAAAATTAACTTAGACAAAGAAAAATAAAAAACCAAGCAAACCTAGAAAACATCATAAACTTGGTCAAATCTTTAAAACTCGCAATCCGTGAAATCCTGGATATTCATGTTCAATCAAGAAGTTTATTACAAAGCAATTTAAAAAACTTGTCAAAGCAAAAAAATTGACAATCAAAAGAATGAAGATTAAATTATTTGATAGGAAAAAAAACAAAGGAGGGTGAAATTGTAAAGCAAAATCAATTTAAAAAATGATTTCGAACAAAAAAATAGCAATCAAAAGAACGATGATCAAATTTAATAGATGAAAAAAAGTGAAGATTGATGAAATCGAAAAGGCATACCAATTTTATAAATTATTGAAGATAATAAAATTATAATAAAAAATAGAGACCAAATCTAAAGAATTAAAAAAATTACAGGGTTATTCTAGAGTTGTTAAAGGTCTAACATGAAAATTTAGATATGGAGAGAGAGAAGAGGGGAGAAAAATGATTATCGACACCACACCATTGGGAATCTTGAAACACGAGCCGCCCCATTGCATCGGGGCGCCATGACAATTCCAACAATGTTAGTGATGGCAACATTCGTTGGCCGGGCAACCTGCATGCGCCGGTTGAAGGACTCGGGGGCTACTAGCACTCGCCAGTAAGTTTTTTAAAAAGACAATATCTAACATTTATTAAAATAAAACAATGTCCCTTAACTATCATGATATTAAAAAACAAATCATGGTAAAAAAATGAAAAAGCTCATGTGAGAGTTATATTGATTTTATCTTTAAAGATATAAAGGTAATTTAACTATTTTAAAAAATTAAAAATATCAAAATACCCTAATTAAAAGACAACATATTTTTTTAGAGGGCTTGACTTGAGGGATTTGTTCTTGCAAGGTTTTCTTTTCTTATTTTAGATGGGTTTTTTTTAAAATTGTTCATGGAGGTAGGCAATTCTTGATCCAAACATGTTAAATATTGCAAGTGTTTGTTATTTTATTTTATTTTGTAAGTTTTGCACATGTTAAATATTCTTGATCCAAACATGTTAAATATTGCAATTAAAATCGTGTGCCCAAGTAACCAAAGAGGATAAATATCTCAAAGGATAAATGCCATTTTGGAGGTACTATCACGTGGCGTGGGATACTAACGAGGACTAGGAATTGATTTTCAAACATGTGAGATGCCTTTTGGAGGATAAAATCGTAAGATCACATGGCAACAATACCTTACAATAATTGGGCCACAACCATCACATTTGAATCAAGAATATCAACTGACCAGGAAAAAAAAAAAAAAACAAACCGTAGATTAATTTTAAAATTTACAAAAGGATCGATTATTTTAAAATATTCTTTAAATTTTATTATTTATAACATGCATAACATATATTCATATAAATTTTTTCTTAATTTTTTCATATTAAATATTAAAACTTTAAATATATTTTTTAAAATTTTTTCAGGTTGACTCATGAAACTCGGGACCCAGCTCTTTGACCAGATGAACATCCGAGCTGGGTTTGATAAATATAATTCAAAGAAAACAAATGTTGACTTGGTGGAAAGTTCTTATAGAACATCTGAATGGCAGACAAAGAGCTAAAGCAAATGTGCAACTAAATAATAACTTAATTATTTTAAAGTTTTAGACAAAGTGCAACTGCGATAATGAAAAAACAAACCAAACCGTAGCTTAATTTTAAAATTTACAAAAGGATTAAATTTTTGTTTTCCAAAATGACTTAAGGATTTTGTATTTTGTAATTTAATATATAAATTTCATCCAAAAAATTTAAGAGATAAATTTAAATTTCGACGAGTGCATTCTATATATAGTAACGATTTTGTTAGAGTGGGGAATATTAAAGATATTGAACACAACAATAAATAGTGGAAAATAACTTTACCTTCTGGTATTGTCGCTGAACGAGGAGGTGGAGGAGAAGGAAGAGCTACGGGCGGAGGAGGAGGAGGCCGTGACTCCGCTGCAACTGCCGTTGCATTATAAAATTCAGTAATTTCATAATGAATATAACAACTAGGAAACAAGACTCTTCCTCCTATCTTGCTGCTGCAGCAAATGGGCAATCCAGCTATAGCTGCACTGAGACATCGATTGCAATCAGAGCTACATAAATCCGGTGTGCACTGGGCAAGGCTGTATATATTTTGGAACGCATCGAAAGACGTTTTGTTCACGGCAAACTTTTTAGCACGTGGAGGAGCACTTGCAGCTCGAGCAGCCAAATCATTCACCACGGCTTCCACTAGATTGTTAAAACGCTGGGGTTCGGTTGTGATATTTTGTGTGTTTAACAAGGAGAAACCAGGGCTTTGATCCACCTTAGAGAAAATGTTCCTGTTTGAGTAACGTAGGATGCACGCGCCTACATGGATGAATAATTATGAGGCAACTAAAATAAATTAATCTGATGATTCACTTATCCATTTTGCTATATTCTCATTGTATGATCCTGTGACATATAAAAATGTTGTAAACAAAATAAAATGGAAAAAGTTTATGAATGATGAAATTGTTATCATTAAGAAAAACAATACTAGAGAATTAACAAAGCTTCTAAAAGGACCAAAAATCATTGGTGTAAAATAAATGTCAAGATAAGGTTAAGTGAAAATCCTTCATTGTTAAACTGGGTGTTTAAAAACATCATATTGTTAGATAATAGTTATAATCATTGTGGGGGTAGGAATCCTTGAGAGAGAAAAAAAAAGATTTGTGTTAGACTAGTTAATTAAAATATTTAATTAGTTAGTTAGAATCCTTATTAGATTATGAAAGTTAAAGAATTAATTTATAAGAGCTAATATATTCAAAATTATAAGTGTGTATAACACTACTAAAAAATATAGTAATTAGCAACGGACTACTCCGTTGCAAAAACCATTGAAATCCGTTGCTAAAACAATTTAGCATCGGAATCAGCAACGGCACAAATCGAATGCAGATTTGTCGTTGCTGATTTTTTAGCAACGGATAAATCCGTTGCTGATTTCTCAGCAACAGAAAATCTTTTGCTTACAATCAGCAACGGATAATCCGTTGCTAACTGTCAGCAACGGCTTTTTCGTTGCAAAACTAGCAACGGATTCTCCGTTGCTCATTTTAGCAACGGATAAATCCGTTGCTAATTTTGTGAATCAGCAACGGATTCTCCGTTGCTGATTCATGCATAACTTAGAATCACCAACGGATTCTCCGTTGGTGATTATATTATTTTTTATTAAATTAATTTTTATTTATTTATTAAAATGACTTTTAATTTATTTATTTATGGATATTTTAAAAGTTGTAGAATATATATAACCAACATAAATTTATATCATTAATAAAAAATAGAATAAAAATAATATTCATATTATAAAAATTTAGTTAAACTTGCATTAATACATTTAAGTTCAAATACACTAAAAAAAAAACCAACAAAATATACAATCATGGTGCTGGTTGCGAAGATGAACCATGATATTGTGGATCGACACAAGATTGATCAGGATATAAAGGCCGAGGTGTAGGTCGAAAAATTGGTTGAGATGTGGGACCCATATGTGTCATTATCTGAGGAGCCATAGGTGGCGGCATACCTTGATAAATATTTGATGTCCCACCATGGTATCCAAGATTGTTCACAAGATATTCTTTCATGGAATCCATCTGCCGTTTCATTTCATGAATAAAATCATCTTTTTTCTTTATCACCTCTTCTTTATCCTTTATCTCCTTTTGCAATGCTCGATACGATGAACTGGGATATGATGACTCCACCGAGTAGGAATGTGATGAAGAGCTTGTACTAACTTTTAATTTTGGCATACGAGGTGCAC
>Ga0325411_1009543_pt1 | contig 10347 bp, 5 predicted proteins | sample PopdelMetagenome_13_FD_206181 | JGI IMG/M metagenome (GOLD analysis project Ga0325411, IMG submission 206181) | Populus deltoides microbial communities from Bellville, Georgia, United States - Xylem-PdIQD-R4 | ecosystem: Host-associated > Plants > Phyllosphere > Stem > Wood/Secondary xylem...
AGCACCTCCTCCTCCTTTTCTTCTACTTCTTTTCTTGTCCTTTTTATAAATTATTCTTTTTAAAAGAAATTTCATTAGATAAAGTTCTATATTATGGTAGAAAAACAAAATTAAAAGTGAAAGGACAATAATATAAGACACGGAAAAAATGCTTGCTCAATTTAGTTTTTATAATTTTCATTTTGATATAAAAAATTACTTCGTTTAATTTTAGTCATTATGTTTGAGAAGAGAAAAAAAAAATTCAATGAAGATATAATTTCCTATAAACATGGTGGGAAAAGTATATCATCATTGGTTTTGATTTTTTTGATTCTATTGATTTTTGTTTCTTTGAGTGATTATGGAGTGTTTGGAGTGGATAAGTGGTTTATAGAGATTTTTATGATAGTTTAGAAGTGTTTTTAAATGAAAATAAATGAGAAACGAATTTTTAAGCTAAATCTTGATTTTTTCAGTCATCTCAGTGGTGGATGGATTTTAGATAATAACCTAATAAACAATAAGACATCTGCCACTACAATGACTAGTCATCTAGTTAAAAATAAATAAAAAAAAGAAATAGATGATATATCGTCTTTTTCTGATAAAAAGAAATAAAAAAGTACATGCCTGGTCTTTTTAATTCAAGTCAGGCTTGCACATCTAGTCTTTTTTGTTTTTATTTAATTAATTAATTTAAAATATTATAATTATATCAATTTATTAAATCCTTAAATTAATTATGAATATATTATATATATATTATTTTATTAAATATGATCCAATTATTACTTTATTTTTTTGAAAAGAGTAAAATATTTTTTTTAATAATATTATAAACTTCTTTTACATCCCATTATTTTTTAAAAAAATTTCATCTAGTTGTTTTTCTAATAGCATAATTTTTTATTGTCACATGATTAAATAAAAATTATTCAAAAAACAATATTATTAAATTTAATTAGATTTATAATCTAAATCACAAGTTTGATAAATTAACTAGAATTCACTCCATTAGGTTTAAGATATCATTATCTCGACATTTAAATCCAGTAACGTCATAATCTAAGTCGCAATTTTGGTCTGACTCCCAGCAAAACATGCACTAATTACCTAGTTAACAAAAAAACTAATTGTGAAGGCAAACTCATTGTTTCAACCACTGTACCACTACACCCATTAGCCATATCTTTTGCCCTCAAACTTTTTTTTTTTATTTGATTTTTCAGCATTTGTTCTATTAGCGATTGTTTTTTATGGTTTATTTATAAGAGCTCGATGTTGGTCTCATAGGAAAAAAAAACATTTCATCATTTATCTCAGGCTCAATTTTGCGAAAGACTGACTGTGTTTTAAGGGAAAAAAATAGAAGAAAGAACTGTGGATTTTAAGGGAAAAAGAGAGAAAAAAAGAAGAAAACAAATCGTTGATGCTGACACGCGAAGAGAAATGCGACATGCACCACCTATAATAGAAAAGGATGCTGATACGCTTCTGAAAACACCATGGACGACTGAGTTTTTAGGATTGAGGACGCCGTACGCGCCCCAAGAACGTGACCGGACCTCCCAATGGTTGACGCCGACTGTTGTTTTGGATCCTTTAGTCAGTTTGGTCCTTGATTATATATGAACTCTTCAATTACGTGCAAAATTGCACCTCGCCTTAGTTTAAGTCATTTTCTTTCAATTTAGTTTCTAATTATATAATAACTTTTCAATTTATACTTGAATTCAGTCTGAACTAAGCCCTTGTAGGGCCAATCAAAGAGAGAATAAGGAAAAGGGAAAGAAAAATAACAACTGACCGTCTGAGTTAACACGTTTTGATCGTGCCCATTTCTCGAGTTGCAATTTTTTCTTTTAACTATAGTTGATCATGGGGTACTGATACGCTTGGTCTCAGCCTAAAAACTAAAAACAAGAAAATATATCATAGTGATTTTGTTTTCTAAAAGCTGACTCATGCTTTCGAGTCACTTTTGACCCCCTTCAATCAATTTACTCCCTCGAGTCAACTTCTATACGGTTAGTTTGAAGTTCGGTCTATGCAAACATTTAAGGTCGAGAGGTGCCGTGTTTATCTGCTAGACCAAGATTTATGGTACCGGAAAAGAGTTCCCGACAGCCTGCTCATTTGTTTTTACTAATATTGAGTTTCGTCAAGGTTTTCTTTGTATGTTATGAGATTGCAAGAATATTACCGACACCTTAAATCTGCACTAGCAGCGAGCTCAGGCAACAAAACCAGTAGGAACTAAATCATTTACCCAGTAAAATCGACCGCTCTAGCTCTAGCGTCTCTGCAGCGCAAGCAGCAGAGCATCATCCAAAGCATTGCTACCTTAAATTTATTCCCATCCACTCCACTGAAGTTTGCTGTGAATGGCCGGAAATACTAGCTTCAACTAGAGCATTTACTACAATCCCTCTACCTTCAGAACTTAGCTGGATACAAGGATCCATTTTTTTTTTTAACCGAACAAATCCTTTAATTGGGAGGCTGCTAGTTCATCGCATTAATTTACAGAGTTCGATGAAGTATATACCGCAACCATTTACAAGTTATTGATTAGGATGTTGGTTAGCATTCAGCTGTGCGTTTTTCTTCCTTCATTTCATTTGATCATCGTCGTTGCACAATCGTTTTGTCATCTTTATCTTGGAAAACTTGGAGTTGAGTCCATAGCTGAGATTCTAGATCAGTTGTGCTCACAAGACTTGTTGTAGAGACACTTGTATATGGAAAGAATACGAAACCCAATTATTATTCATTTCATTAATTTTTTTTAATTTTATCTTTTAATATTAAATTTATTAAAAATTAAGTTTTTTAATTAATACAAATATTAATACTCAAACCATAGTACACTCCTCAGTCAAAACTAATAGTAATGCATTAATTGATGTAGCCGGTGAGCATAACATGTCCGTGCTAGCTATTACAAGACAAACCCAAAAGGAAAGTTCATAGAGAAGCCTGAAATAGATAAAGAGTACCAAAATCAGTCTGTGAATATATATATTTTTTTCTAATGGAATATATAATAATAATATATAAACCCATTTAGTACAAAAGAGGTAACGAGCCATATATGGCATTAATGCTGCCGTGCACACCACGCGCATAAGACCATCAAATAAACTTGTAGAGCACACGCTTCACCACGTAATTTGCAACGATCTGATTTGTCTTCTGCGTGGGATGGAAAGAATCCCAGAAAACATATTTATCTGCATCCGAGCATGTCAGAAGGCTATTTTGAGCGCATGCATAGCCCATCTCATACATTCCAGTCGCACAGCATGCCACAGAGGTAACCTCAAAACCTGCAAATTATAGCAATTTTTATGTTATAATTATAGGATATTTAATTGTTCAACGGCTGAATTATTATTCATATATATATATATAGATATATATATATATATATATATATATATATATTGTAGCAATTAAAGTACAATGAGTCAGAAGTTTATAAATAACATGCATGCATCTCTTTCTGAGCCGGTGTCGATTCATTGAAACCGGTCCCATCCATCACAACCTGCCTGATGGACACTGATTAATGTGCGATTGTTTTATGGTTTAAACTGTTTTTTTTCTCTTTTAATTTGCTTTTTATTATAAAAAGAATTGGTCAAATTTTTTTTTTAATAATTAAAAAATTAACAAAAATACCGATGAAATTTTTTCATCGATATATTGTGATGACCTTTATTGACAGAACTTTTTATTCCTATATCTATCAGTAAATACCAATAGAAAAATACCCTCGATATATATTCCGAGAGAATTGCAGTGAGAAAATAAAAAATAAAAAAAATTAAATAGCACGATAACATGTAACTTTTACCGATAAAATTAACACAATAATAAAGTACATTTATAAATATAACTACAGAATCTCAGTATATATTAATAGAGATAATACAATGAGATTTAAAAAAAATAAATAATACAGTGACATAATATTTTTATTAATAAAATAACCAATAAAGTTATTGACGAGATAACTATATCAATAATATCATTAATAATTTACGAGTTGTATGTTGAATTCTCCTCTTCCCCTTTCTCGTTTTTAAATATCTTACCAACTCCACTTCCACTTCTTCATTTCTAAATATCATATGATCATGCCCTTCAGGATTCTTGCCTTCTTTTGTAACGTGAGTTTAATTGCAAGATATAAGTAATTAATTATTGAAAAACAATATGAAGAGTTTTTAAATAATGGTTTATTAAAATTTCAATTGCAAATAACAATCTTAATTACTCGACTTTTCATAATCTTTATTTATGACGTAAGCTTACGTATCATTATTGTAAAATTTCTAGAAGTTATATTTGAAAGGGGAAAAGAATGAATGCATGCATGACTGTAAGAAGTTAGAAAAGGCATAAATAGCAGCAGCAACTTACCAAACAGTGAGGGTCTTCTTATGATTTGCATGAAAATGAAGTAAGGATTTGAAAACACCAAGTTGATCCCAGGAAGTTCCTTGTTTAGTCTCGTCACCAGCTTGCTTAACTTGTCATTGAACTCCAAAGCCACAGTGTTATAACTCTGCACACATTCACGCCCACCCATTAAATTCGTGTTTCTTTCCAATGGCATACAACCCATCGGAGGGAGGCCCCCGAGGGAAATTTTTCGAGCACCTAGACCATAGAGTTCCCTGACAAAGTTTTCGGCAATTCCTGCAAGGAAATTTTCATATTCTGAGATGGTGTACTGTGTTGATCGGCGGCCGCCGGGAAAGGCATAGTAGTTCTCCAGGAAGTCATTTGTTCCTATGCTTATCATGTGTATACCCTCATTTATAATTTGATTAGCTTGAATTTCTCCAAGATAGGCCTTCAGTTTCATCTGATAGCCCTTGTAGAACAACAGTTGCTTCCACAGTGGTATCACAGACTGCAAGACAAACAATATTGTGCCATGACAGATAAAGTTAATTGTGTTCATGGATAATCATGATGACCACTAGCTCCTACAGTGACTTAAAAACTGTAACTTAGCCATAAATGTAGCATGGTGTAGTGCAATTAGCTAGGGACAAATTGGTATAGACTGTTCATAAATGACGAAGTAACACATACATACATACATACAGACATACAAACATACATATATATGTGCGCGCGGGCGCCACGAAAACTGGAACTTGATTGGCACTTACTAGCACATCACTAGTTGCATTATCGTAGCCAGTTGCAGCAGAAGCAAAGGTAACTCCAACAGCAAAATCTGATATGTTATATGCTGGATCCAAGTAGGCTGGAACTGCTGACCTGAGTCCTAGAGCCTGAGAGATAAAATCGGTGGCGATTCGACCATTTGAGAACCTCCCGGTAGGACGACCCCCAGTAAAGTCACGACCATAGGGCTCAAAATTGCTCCTAGCAAGCGTTGGAATGAAATTGTTATTTCCAGCATCAACAGAGGAGTCCCCAAAGACGATAACAGCCGGAATTTTTGCCTGAATTGTTATGACCAGAGTTAAAAATTGAGCCAACGGTAAGAAACATGAAATGAACAACACGTTTGCCATATTTTTCTCCCTTGACTAGCTAGCTAGCCTGTTTCTGTCTCACTACAACTCGGAATAGCTAGCGAGCAGCTTGCGATACATAAATACTAGGAGCAGTGTTTGCTGGAAAGTAAATGACGAGGCTGATTTTCAAGGGTTTGTGGAGAAGGTCGTTGGCTATCTTAATTGCGACAGACAAGGAGATTCATAATTACGCGTGGGGGCACAATGGCAGGGCTTCATGCTTTTACAAGGTGATTTTTCTTCCCTTTCTTTGGACTCGAGGGATATAAATGAAAGAATATATATAATTTTCCTTGCGCAATGTTCGCGGAATTTAATTTTATTTACTTTAGTTGTAATGAAAATAAATGTTTATAAGAAAGATCAATAATGATTTAAGTTCTAAAAAATATATATTATTAGATGAGTTTTTATTTTCTTACTAATGTATTTTTTCATTCTTACAAAAACATATATTTTTCATTTACAACATGTTTTTTTGAATAAAAAACTAGAGGTCATTAAAATAATATTCATAAAAATCTCAATTAGTTGAATTGAGGAGGGAAAATTGTATCTCTTCAATAAAAACTCCTTTTCTTATTCATTTATTTCTTTTTTGTTATGAAAAATATTTGTTTGTTTTTTTTAACAAGAATCATTGTTTTCTAAACATAAACTTATCATGATCTAAAAAGAAATGTTCAATAAAAAAATCATAACTTGATAATTTGTATGAGATAAAAAGAAAAAAATAAAAGAATATTTAATATGAAAAAAAAACCATAGATTTAATTTGAAAGGTAAAATTAAAAATTATTATTATTATTATTAAATTTATAAAAAGAATATTATTACTATTAAAAAAATAGTAATAAGATTTGGTATAGTTTTAGACCCAAGGCCACTAGGATCTGGCATGTTTAATATTATTATTACAATTATAAATATTATTATTTTTATTGTTATTAATATAATTATTAATAAATTAAAAAAACATTATTACTATTAAAAAAATCATAAATTTGATTTGAAGGGTAAAATTAAAATTAAAATTTATTATTATTGTTATTATTATTATTTTAAAAAAGATATTATTGCTATTGAAGAAAAATCATAAATTTGATTTGAAAAGTAAAATTAAAAACTATAAGAACTTGAGACATGCATGTTTATTATTATTATTATTATTATTATTATTATTACAATTGTTAATAAATTTGAAAAATAATTGATTTGATTTGAAGGGTAAAATTATGGTTGTTGTTAATATTATTTACATAATTATTAATAAATTAAAAAAATTATTACTATTGAAAAAAATAGTAATAAGATCTAGCATGGTTACCAGATTTAAAGACGCTTGAGTCTGACTTAGTTACTAGATCCAAGATGCTTGGTCTGACGTGTTTAATATTAGTATTAATATTATAAATATTTTTATTTTTATTAGTATTAATATTATGAAAATAATTATTAATAAATTTGAAGAAAAACATTATTACTTTTGAAAAAAAAATCATAAATTTGATTTGAAAGGTAAAATTAAATTTTATTATTATTATTAAAAACAAATTTTAAAAAATATTATTATTATTAAAGAAAAGCCATAAATTTTATTTGAAAGGTAAAATGAAAAACTATAAAAACTTGGTTCACACATGTTTAATATTATTATTAATATCATAAATATTATTATTGTCATCAATATTAATATAGTTATTAATAAATTTGAAACATATTATTACTATTGTAAAAAAAAACAATAGATTTGAATTGAAGGGTAAAATAAAAAATTATTATTATTATTTTCATTATTGTTTATATTATTTACATAATTATTAATAATTTTTAAAAAAATATTATTACTATTGAAAAAAAATAGTAATAAGGTCTGTCATGTTTCTAGACCCGAGGCTCTTGGATCTAGCTTGACCGTTAAACCCAAAGAGCCTATAAAAAATAGAATAAAATAAAAATTAAAAAAAATTAATTAGGATTTCTATTTATGATACTTCAAGGATAGTTTGAATATTTTTTTATAAAAAATAAAACAATTTATAAAAAAACATTAATTAGGATTTCTGTTTAGGATACTTTAAGGATAGTTTAAATTTTTTTATATAAAAAAATAATTAGAATTTCTGTTGAGGATACTTCAAGAGTAGTTTAAATGTTTTTTTATAAAAAATAAAAACATATTTATATAAAAAATTAGTTAGGCATAACTGTTAGATTCAAGTTGCTTGGATCTGCCTAGCATCGCTGCCAAACCCAAAGTGTTTGGGTCTGGCACGACCGCTAGGCTTAAGAGAATTAAAACATTCTCTATACTCTTAATATTTTTTTAACATTTAAAAAAATAATATCGACCCGCTTCGAAGCGCGAGCCAATATACTAGTGAGACACTAAGAGATGCCAACAAAAAAAAAAAAGAATAAATGATTGAATAAATGAAAGACAAAAAGCTTCTCTATCTTAAAAAAAAAAACATTGGCGGAAAAAAAAACTCCTTCCCTATCATCTCTCTCGAACTTCTCACTGATAATCTCCAGCCATTTTTCTACTGTAGTAACACCAACAACCCATACATAAACCACCACAACCTTGTCCTCCTTATAGATAGCATGGAAGAAATGCAGCAACTCCTTCCATCTTTATAGTTGATCACCGACACCATACCGTAACCCCTCTCTTTTCTGATCAACAAGTCCAGCTACTACTGCCTTGCCTCTTTCTTCTCAGTGCCAATGCTTCACCGCGGGGTTGTATTATTTTTTTTACATAAAAAATAATGTTTATCTGCTGCAAGCGTGTTTTATGAAAGAAAAAAAATATGTTACTTGAGTCATATATATGATTGCGTCGAATAAACTGACTTTAATTCAATTAGATGAAAAAAAAATGAAAGTAAATTGATACAACCCATTAAATTTAGAAGAATGAAATGGGGTAAAAGAAAAACATGAAAAAATCAGTCTCAATCAACTCAAATTGGCATGACAAACTTGTAACCCGAACAATCAAAGTTTAGCCAACTCGGAACATCGTGCCAAACTCGTGATCCAAATCATGAGATTCCAAAATCTCGATAAAAAAATAAAGAGGATTATAAAGCTTTTTTAAATAAAAAAAAACTGTTAACTTTTCAAACTTGTGACTCATATTATTAGACCCAAAGCACTCAATCTGAAAAGAATCATGAGTCCAATTCCCAATCAATCAAATAATAAATGATGAAATTAAAAAAAATTAATTATACAAAAGGATTTAAAAATATATATAGCAATTAAAAGAATGATGATCAAAATTGAAAAACAAAATTAATTTTTTATTTAATTGAATGATGAAATTGAAAAGAAAAATCAATTTAGCAAATGGACCAAAAAGAATAAGGATCAAAATTTACATAAAAAATAAAAATAATATTTTGATTGAAAGATGAAATTGAAAGAATAATAACTTTTACAAAAGGGTCAAGAAAACAATTAGAAATAAAAAAAAATAATGATCAAATTGAAAAATAAAATACCATCAATTTAAATTGAAGGCTGAAATTGAAAACCAATAAAACTTTAAGAAAAGAGCTAAGAAAAAAAAATAAAAATCAAATACAAGAAAAAAAAAACCATTATGAAAATACCAGAATGCCCCTTGCCTCCATGTTTATTTTTTTTTTCTTTATTTTAAGTATATTTTGGTCGTTTCATTGTGAATTTTAATTGCTTATTATTTTTTATATTTGATCAAATACCAAATCCCCTCGACTTAAATTATAATAATGAAAAAACCATTTTGAAAATATAAAAATACCCCTTCACATCAGGCATAATTTTTTTGTTTATAAGTATATTTTGATCGTTTCACTGTGCAATTAATATGGAAAAACACTTATTTGTTTCCAATAAATTTAAAAATGATACATAGACCATGTGAAAAGATTTTAATATCTTTGTAAAGACAAAAACATCATTATACTGTTCCAGTAAACATTGCTCATAAGTCTAGAGTTAAAGTGTTTTTCTAAAAGGTTTTGGTTTTTTTTAATAACTGCCCATTACCTAAAACACATGAAATCTAGTTAGGATTTCTAGTTACAATAAATTAAATGAATTTTTGTTTTTCCTTTTCATTTTTAATTCATAGAGATATCCTCGGTGACATCCTATGAACACTTAATTTTTATATGGTGAAATTTAAGTTTTATAATTCAACTCTATTAAGTTTTCAAACCAGAACAATGTACCAATGTTTCCATTTACGATTAATTTGGAAAGGAGCAAGGAGCAAACATTATTGGCTAAAAAGCTAAAATTACACTTTTGTTACATAAGAAAATATAGATATAGCTAAAACTACATCTTTATCAAACATATTTTTTCTTCTCTTCTTTATTTATGCTTTACATTCACTTTAATTAACAATAACTTATTGAGGAGAGATGTTTATTGGAACAATAATTTTTATTTATTTTTTTAACATTATATTTATTAGGGATTTAGCTTTATAATTTATTTTAGTTTATTTTTTTATGAGGTTCTATCAATTTCATGATTCAAGTTATGAATTTTACCAGTTAATATGATTGACTCAATTTTTTTTGAGTACTTTTTGTAATTGATTTTTTTTTTCAATTTTATTCTTCACTACTTGGATTGATTAAGAATTAAGTTTTATAATTTATTTTGGTTTGCTTTATATAAGGTTATCATAATCTTATGACTTGAGTCAAGAGTGTGGCGAGCTAAAACGGGTTGACTAAGGTTTTTTATTTTATTTTTTTCAGTTTCATCTTTCAATGTTGGATTTATCAAGAATTGA
>Ga0325411_1009545_pt1 | contig 10346 bp, 4 predicted proteins | sample PopdelMetagenome_13_FD_206181 | JGI IMG/M metagenome (GOLD analysis project Ga0325411, IMG submission 206181) | Populus deltoides microbial communities from Bellville, Georgia, United States - Xylem-PdIQD-R4 | ecosystem: Host-associated > Plants > Phyllosphere > Stem > Wood/Secondary xylem...
GCAGCCTGTAAACGTTTGGTAATAAAGAACCACAATTTGTTTTTGGTGGGGATAAGTGTAATTCACGTTTATAACACAGGCAAGCAATTAAATTTTAATTTACTTGCACTATTTACATAAATATTTTTTTTAAAACAGTGCGTCTGAATTATATAAATTTACTATCACTGTTTCTTTAAGTGAATAATGCAAGTAAATTCACTCACGTTATTCATTAAATAGTTTTTAAAAAAAAAACATTATAATGAATTATAAATTCAATAACACTGTTTATTTTTTTACGTGAACAATTTTTTTTTAAAAAAACTAGTTTAGAGTAAATTAAATTCACTCGCATTGTCATGTAAATAATATTTAAAAAAAAACTAGTTTAAAGTGAATCATGTGAACAATATTTTTTTCTGAAAAACTAGTGTAGAGTGAATCAAATTCACTTGCACTGTAATCTTAATTTTATTTCTAATAATATTTTATCTAATTTTATTGCACGCTCAACAAATTATGGAAACTGTAATTCTTGTCGGATGAATTTTATACGTAATGGAATTGTAGATGATTTAATGAAATAATAAAAAAAATATTTTATATAAAGTATTATTTATTTCATGGTAGTAATTAAATCTACAATATTTAAATTTAAAACCATTAATATATATATATATATATATTATATTTTTTAATTGTGTTTTATTTGAAAAATTAGAAGGAGATCGTTTGATGACGTAGCATTTGCAGAATTTAATTGCAATCTCAATTTTGTTCTTGATGATATTTTTACCTGATGTTGTTGCGCCCTTAAAAAACCATGAAAAAATATAGTCTTTGTTGGATAGATTTCGTACGTGATGAAATTGCACGTAGTTTAATGAAATAAAAAAATATTTTATATTAATATTATTTATTTCATAATGTAATAACAGTAGTTAAATCTACAATATTTAAATTAAAAACCATCAATATTAATATATATATTTTTTAATTATTTTAAAACCTTAGTTTGAAAAGGATTCTTTTAACCAAACACATTAAATTATCTTTTGTTCAACCTCAATTTCAACCACAGTTTTAACCAAACATATATTTTTCCAAATCAATCTCAACTAAAGGTACTTTTTATAAAATAATTTTTTTTCAAACCACAACCACAACAGTTACCACAATACCAAACACTAGCCACTAGCCAGGAAGGTAATTTAGTTATTCCTGGTTTTTGCAGGTGGTTTTGACAGAAATTTAAAAATTAATTTTTTTATTTTTTAAATTATTTTAATATGTTAATATTAAAAATAAATTTTAAAAAATAAAAATATTATTTTGATACATTTCTAAATAAAACTCACTTTGAAAAATAATTACTATCATAATATCAAACATTATCTCAATGAATATCAATCTGATTTGATTTAAATAAATAAATATTTTTTATATAATTATTTTATTTTATGAGTAATAGATAAGAGATGTATATTATTAAACTCAACCTAAAACTCGGTTGAATATAACCCCAAATAAATATATATTTATATTATATAAATAAATTTATAGAATATTTAAATTTTTTAATACATACATACATACATATATATATATATATATATATATATATATATATATATATTAAATTCAATAAATAATTTATAAATATCTAATCCAATGAATAAAAAAAATATAAATATATATAAAAAAAACATAACTTGTAAATTATAAATACTGATTGCCATCTTTATTTATAGTTTAATGTAAACTTTATTTTCTTTCATTTCTTTTCTTTTTAGGAATCTCTTATAATTGAAAAACCTTTTTTTATCACTCCAAAAGGATGGATAATATATTTGGGTAGAAAACCATTTTTTTTTTAACTTAGTTTTTATCACTCCAAAAACCTCTTTGTTAACTTAGTCTTCTTCTCGTGGAAAAGATATATTGGGTAGAAAACCAATTTTTATGGAAATATTGGATAGAAAACTTTGTGTCATCTCAACCAATCTAATATTTTAAAAGGTATGTTTCATTTTTATTTTTTACATTATTTTATATAGTTCAAATTATTTTTTTATATGCCAAAAAAGATATTTGTATGTATAGTATTATATTATATTATATTATTGACTTGCGGTGTGTTGCGCTACGAGTCAAATTATTTTTTAATGTAAAAAAAGTTTACAAATGTTTTTAACATGTTTTCTAATAAGACAAATAATTTAGTCATGAACTTAAAATAAGATGCATATTGAATGATATATTTTTTAAATATTGATTTAGTGATATATTTGATGACTTTTTTTCAAATATTAAGACGACGATATATTGGATCGACCTGGGTTAAGCTGTTAAATCTGTGACTCGGGTCATAAGATCATGATAATCATATAGAAAATATATCCAAATAAATTATGAAAGTCAATTCAAAATTAAGCCAATGTTAAAGGATGAAAGAGAAAAAAAAATTAAATTAAAAAACAAGAAAAAAAACTACTCTAATCAATCAAGTTTAACCTACCAAATTCACGACTCGAGTTATGAAATCTGGATAACCCCATAGAAAACAAATAAAAGAAATTATGAAACCCATTTTTTAACAAACTCAAAGTTTAAGGATGAAATTGAAAACAAATTAAATAAAAAAATCCAAAAAAACCAACTCAAGTCAACTCGAGCCAATTTATTAAACCCACCACAACTTGGGTCATGAAATCAGAATAAGTTTATAAAAAGCAAACAAAAAAAATTATAAAGCTTCTTTTCCAACAGTTCCATATTGAAGGTTGAAATCGGGAAAAATAAATAAATCCATGAGACATGGATAACTCCACGTAAAGTAAATTAAAAAAAAAATGACATTCAATTCTTAAACAACTTAATATTTAAGGATGAAAATGAAAAAGAAATTGAGTTGTTGGAGGGTGAAATTGAAAAAAAAATTATTCAATTGAAAAATGGACCTAAAAAATACACCGAGTCAACCAAGATTAACTTGTCAAACTCATGACTTAGATCATGAGATCAGGATAACCTCATAAAAAGAAGATAAAAAAACAATTATGAAGTTCAATTAAAAAAATAAACAAAATAAACAAAATCAACTCGAGTTATGTCAAACCTATAATCTAGGTAATTAGATCGGGATAACCCTATATAATGTAAAAAAAAAAAAAATGAAGCCTAATTTCCAACAAACCCAGTGTTAAGGATGAAATCTAAAAAGAAAATCAATTAAAAAAATAGCCTAAAAAAATCAACTCAAGTCAACTCAAGTTAACATATTAAACTCATAATCTGAGTCATGAAATCATAATAAATTCATAAAAAACAAATAAAAAAATATAAAATCTTGCTTCCAACATATTTAATGTTGAAAGTTATAATCAATTAAAAAAAACATAAATCCATGAAATCAGTAAATAACTTAACTTAAAGAAAATTACAAAGCAAAATTCCTAAAACAACCTAATATTAAAAGGGTGATATTGAGAGAAAAACTAAAAAAGAAAAAAGAATGGGCTGTTGAAGAGTAAAATTAAAAAATATATATTAAATTATTTTAATATGTTAATTTATAATTTTAATATAATTTATATATTTTAAATTGTTTTAATGTGCTGATGTCAAAAATAATTTTAAAAAAATAAAAAAATTATTGACATGTATTTTGGTACAAAAAATTATTTGAAAAATAATCGCTACCATATTGCCAAGCATATTCTAAATAACATGGGAGGTTGTAATTAGTGATTTATTAGTTAACAAATTCTATAATTATTATTTTCTATAAAATTAATTTTTTATAATTTGAAAGTTTTTCCATGCAATGAAACGCCACCTCACTTTGTAAGATATATTTTATAAAATATTTAAGTAGCCTTATAATCATTTTTTTATTTTTTTTGAAAATATTTCAAATTTAATTAAAATCATGCTATGTATGATGCACATGATAAGATGTCGACACTTCAAATTAAATGTTTTTTATTTTTATTTTTGTAAGGAACATGTCAAAATCATGTTATTCATTTTTAATTTTAGTTTCAAATAGATAGAGCTTACTTTGAAATTTTGGAGTTATTTGAAACAGTTTTTTGAGAGAGAATTTATTTATTTTTTTTATTTGGATGGCTCGTCGTCTTTAAGTAAAAATACGGCTATTTATTAGGTGCTCTCCGGCCACAAGGCCGGCAACTGAAATCGCTACTAATTAATGACATAATGCTGCCATAGTTATGGCTGTATAATATTTTGGCCTCACCAAGTTGTAGTTTTTTGTTTATTTTTATTAACGTGGGTAGGGGGGAGAAAAAAACCAAAAAACCAGAAAAAAATTGAAAAAACTGAATCGTGAAAAAAACCGATTAAACTGATTAAATTTTGAAAAAACTAGTCAGTTCAGTTTCGGTTTTATAAACATAAAACTGAAAAAACTGAACCGAACTGAACCCAAACAAAAAAAACGAGCCAAACCAGCAAAAAATTGAGTCAAAACCGAGTCAAACCGAAAAAACCAAACCAAACTGATTTGAATCGGTTTTTATCCTAAAAACCAAACCGAACCGGTCGGTTTGAACCGGTTTCGGTTCAGTTTTAGTTTTTTTTTTTAATTTTGGTTTGGTTATTTTTTTGATAATCACCTCTAAATATCGGTGTTCAGATCAACTTATATATATCTCAACTAATCATATAAGTTTTAATAATTTTTTATTTTGACGGATCAATAATTCACTTTTTAAATTATTTTTCAATATGTGAGACGTGTGGTTAAGCAAAACTTTATCTTAAACATTTTTTTTTGTTTAAGGATATGATTGTAGTTTGTGGCCTACATATTCATTATGGTGATAACAACTAAAATTGAATAACAAATGAAAATTTTTAACTTGAGAAATTCTATATCTACTAGTTTATTCACTGCATTCTTACTTGGATGAGATAAAAATAATTAAAATTTGGTATTATTATAAAATTCGGTATAACAGTTCAAACTTGAAAAATCATAATTTTATTTTGTTAGTATAAATTTTAAATTAAATTGTATAAGAGTTGTTTCACATGATCCTGTTTATTAGATACAGATTCAAAAAAATCAATCCAATATTTAAAAATAAAACTAAATAAAAATTTCATATTAAAAGATAAAATAAAAAAAAATTAAAAAATTAAAAACCTATAAAAATTAAAAATCTTGTATTAAAGGATGAAATTAAAAAAAATTACAAAACTTTTATTATATAATAAAAAATATAAAAAATTGATTTATCATCGACTTAATATTAAAAAATAAAATAAAATAAAATTTTATATTAAAAGATAAATTAAAAAAAAAACAGAAAAGGACATAAAACCAAAAGAAATAAAAACCACATATTAATAAAGAATGAAATTAAAGAAAAAAAAAACTTATAAGATAAAAAACAAAGCCAAAAGACCAATTCAAAATCTCCGCTTGTTATGTAACAGCCCAAGCGCACGAGCCAGAGTCAGGACCGCGCGCCAAAGCATTTATTATTTTTGTTTTGTCATCGTCTGGCCCACCTTTTTTTAAGGCACAAAATATTAGCTTCTCTCCCATTCGAACCAGCAACCTCCACGCGTTCACGTTCAAGCTACAACATGTATCTGGTAATAAATCGATTAAACAAATATCTCAACCAATTTTCTCTTAAACTCGAAATATGTTGCTTCAACGGAGATTCGAACACTCGACCTTCACGGCCACTCAATTAATAAATAAAATAAGTGGGATTGTGACTTGTGATGAGCCTGTCACTTCGAAACTTATAAGTTATAGCAAGATACTAGTTATATACATTATACATAACACTAAAGGGTACTGAATTACAACAGTAATTTATAATATTTTTTTTAATTTTTTAATTATTTTTTCTAATTTTCCTCTTTTTTTTTTTTAAATTATCTTTGTTGATTTTACTTTTAAATATTGAGTTGCTTGAGAATTTCGCTTTATAATTTTTTCTTTTAAAATACTGTGGATTGCTACGATGTTTTTCTATATAGGTTTTCTATTTTATTTTTTAAAATTATATTTGTCGATTTTTTTTTATTGAGCTGATTGAGAATTTAGTTTTTTAATCTTTTTTCTTTAAAACTTTGTTGATTGCTACAGTGTCTCTCTGAATTTTTTTTTTGTTTTTTTTATAATTTTCTTTGAAATTATCTTTTGTTATTTTATTTTTTAATATTGAGCTCGTTAAAAATTACAGTTACAATATGTGAGAAAAGTACTGTAACTTTCCTCGCAAATTACTGTGGATTGCTACAGTATTTTTTACCACATGGTTTTTTTTTGTTATGTTTTTTCCTAAAATTATCTTTGTAAATTTTATTTTTTAAATATTAAGCTGGTTAAGAATTACAATTACAAGTAAATACAAGTTTTTCCTCACAAAACACTATGGATTGTTACAATTTTTCCTTATATGATTTTTTTCCAGTTTTTTTTTGTGTTTTCTTTTTTTGTAATATTTTTTTCCAAAATTATCTTCGTCGATTTAATTTTTTTAATATCGAGTTGGTTAGAATTTAACTTTGTAATAAAGCTTAATCATGTGGGGAAAACACTGTAGCTTTCCTCACAAAACATTGTGGATTGCTACAGTGTCTCTCCACATGGTTTTTTTTCATATGATTTTTTCAAAATTATCTTTGTTAATTTTATTTTTTTAATATTGAGCTGGTTGAGAATTACAATTATAAGTTATTACAAATAAGGCTAAATCATGTGGGGAAGCACTGTAGCTTTCATCACAAAACACTGTGAATTGCTATAGTGTTTTCCATAGTTTTGAAACCCAACCCGGTCATCGACCCGGTCAAGTGATTGGGTCACGGGTCAGATGGGTTGACCCGGGTCAACAAAAAAAAAAACAAAAAATCTATACAACACATTCACTTTTGTTGAATAAACACATTAAGTTCTTCTGTGTCCATAGAAGCAAAATTTGAATCAAACGTCGAAGGAATTGAGCCAATCTCACCAAAACACCTAATAAATCATCAGCGTGTTTCTTTGAAACTTCATCATCACAATTATCTTCAATATCATTAATATTTATGACATCTACATTTCAATCACAATTAATAAATAAATATTATATATTAAACAAAATTTTATTTTAAATAATATTTATCACTAAATAATCACAAATATTCAACTCACCACGATTATTTAAAAGTAAATTTGACATTTTCAGATCTCGATGAAGAGCCTAATTATCATGAAGATATTTCATACCCTCTAACAACTGGAGCATTAAGCATTTAACTTCACTCTGACTAAATGGTTGTCGTATTGACTCAATGAGTCCTCTGAAGTCATGCTCCATGCACTCCATCACCATAAAAATGCTATCAAGGCTACTCCCTATCACAACTTCTTTAACATCAACAACTGAAGGATGATGAAAAGAAAGAAGAATGTTTATTTCCCTAAGAGAAGTCAGTGGAAAACCTTCACGTTCTTTCTCTATCTTTACCTTCTTCAATGCTACAATTTCCCCAGTCTTCTTTTCTCTGGCTCTATATACAACACCATAAGTGCCCTGAAGCATGTTTACACTTTTTTAAGATGGACTTGCAGGTTCTGGTGTTTTGCAAGAATCATCTTCATCCTCAGGTTCTGTATCAGAATCACAAATCAAGAGTCAAGTCGTCTTCTACTCCTTTGCTCCTCTGTATTTGTTTCATTAATTCAAATTGATTCGTCTTTCGTTAATTAGGTTTTCATCTGTCCCCAATTTTGCTTCGTTCTTCTTCAGCGTACGACGTTGTTTAATGTATGTTAATATATAAAAAAAATAGACCGGGTCTCACCCGGGTTTCACTAGGCCAACTCCCAAGCAGGTTTTTACCTCCACCCAGACCGGTTCTAGGCCCGGGTTAGCCAGGTCCCGGGTCAACCCGGGTTTTAAAACTGTGGTGTTTCCAACATGATTTTTTCCTCTTTTTTTGGTGTTTTTTTTCTAAAATTATCCCTGTCGATTTGATTTTTTTAATATTAAGTTGATTAAGAATTTAGCTTTGTAATTTTCTTTCTTTAAAACACTGTGAATTGTTGCAGTGTTTTCACATATGATCTTTTTATGATTTTTTCCAAAAATTTTTTTGTCGATTTTTTTTTAATATTAAGTTGGTTAAAAATTATAATTACAATAAAGCTAAATCATATGGGGAAAGCGTTGTAGTTTTTCTCACAAAACACTGTGGATTGTTACAGTATTTCTCTAAATGGTTTTTTATTTTATTTTATTGGGGAAAACACTGTAGTTTTCCTCACAAAACAGTGTCAATTGCTACAATGTTTTTTCTCATGGGTTTTTTTCCTTCCAAAATTATCTTTGTTGTTTTTTTTTTTAATATAAAGAAAATTTAGCTTTTGTAATTTTTTTGCTTTTTATTAACAGAAAAGCTAAATCATGTGGCGAAAGCACTGTATCTTTCCTCATAAAACACTGTAGATTGCTACAAATCATTTTGTTCATTCTCTAAGTTTTTGATCACCAACACAACTTTTTTTTCCGTCATGAAATATTGGCTCCATCATACCTTTAGTTTCTATTACTTATTTAGTGCTGATTCACAATTATAACACTATCAAATACATTTATTTTACAAGCCCGCGACAGTGCGTGGACATGTCATCTCGTAGTTATTAAACCCTGACTGGTCTAGCGGGTCGATCCTGGACCCGGTTGACTTGGTGGCTGGACCGGTGCGGATATGACAAAAGACTAGGATGAACAAAAACCCAGCAAAACCTGGTTGACCCGCTGGGTTGACTAGCGACTTGGGCGACCCGGCAAAACCCAGAAGAGACCTTTTTTTTTCAAATGTGTTCTTTTCCTGACTAGAGACCTTTTCTTTTTATATTTTTTAGTTGGTTATTAACCCATTTCAAAGTTCACTATATAAATACTAGTTTATTTTTTCAATGTGGGATTTGAAATCCTTTAGTATATATATTCTATGTTCACAAGAATAAAATTATTTTTTTAATGTGGGATTTGAAGCCATTTAGTATATATACTCTATGTTCACAAGAAAAAAATTATATTTTTTTAATGTGGGATAAAAAACATTTTTGGTTTAAATACTTTAACTTAAAATGATAACATACTAACATAGTATCTTTTCAATGTGGGATAAAAAAAACTTTTTGAAATAATCTTTTAAACTTCATTATTTATAACATGTATAGCTTTTATTTACATGGATTGTTTCTTAATTTTTTCATATGAAATATTAAAATTTCAAATATTTTTTTAATTTTTTCTGGGTTGATTCGGGTTGATCTCGGTTAACCCTTGTAACCCGGGACCTAGCTCCTTGGCCTGGTCAACCCCTAAGTCGGGTCTGATAACTGTGGTTATATATCTGCATGCCGTAGTTTTAAAATTTTATTTTATTGAGTTTTTTAATAATTAAAATAGATATTTATACAAAAAAATATGATTTAATTTATTTTAATATATATTTTTTTATTAAACAAAAAACCTAAAAAGCTAAAGAATCAGGTTTTATAGATGTGAAATATAATGGAAACTTGTCCGAAAACACCGACACTATTGGAATAATAACCCCCACCCTACGAATATCAATTCATGAACGAGAAGTATAAAGAAGAACACCACAAAGTCAATTATATTTTCATAAGTTTGATTGTTCTTTATTTAACCAAAGAGAAAAGTGTTCCATATGCAAAACACAAGTTTATAAACATCATGGCTAAAAGTTTAAAACCTAAGTACAATTTAAATAACCCTATTTATAATAGATGAGAAACATCCTATACAAGTTTAAAAAAATAATAATAAAAGAGTTATATATAAAATAGGAAAAAAAAATCATAAATCAACTAGGAAACTAATATAAATCCCGCACAATAGCTTCCAGGTCTTATCACACGACCTTTCCAATGTTAAAAACACGATATAAAACAAGACTTTAGAAAATATCTGATAAAATTTTAGCCAGATCCAACAATTGAATAAAAAATTATATTTGTTAGCGTAAAACTATGCAATAAAAAAAATCAGCCCAATAATCCTAGTAAGAAAAGGGTTTTGGAATATTAAAGGAATCCTTGCCACTTGAAAACTATAGTGTTGCCCATTAAAGATCCTTGTAGAACTAAAAAAAGCCCGAAAATTAGTTGTCGAGTATCCTTTCATTATTAGGAAAATAGTCCTCTTCAAATAGGAAGTCTACAAGTAAAAAAAAAAAACAAATAACAAAATTTATATTGCATCTTTTAACTTGTATCATAATGCCTCGTAGAACTTCGATTAACTTGAAATTTTAACCCACAATAAAAAAAACATATCTGAAAACTCCTAGTT
>Ga0325411_1009546_pt1 | contig 10345 bp, 9 predicted proteins | sample PopdelMetagenome_13_FD_206181 | JGI IMG/M metagenome (GOLD analysis project Ga0325411, IMG submission 206181) | Populus deltoides microbial communities from Bellville, Georgia, United States - Xylem-PdIQD-R4 | ecosystem: Host-associated > Plants > Phyllosphere > Stem > Wood/Secondary xylem...
AAATGCCTCCTTTTATAGGCTAAAATTCAGAACTATTCATTTGGTAATTGATTATTGATGTAGTGGCCAACTATTGATTTAGTGGACTTGGTGGACAGCAGCACTCAAGCACTTTGGCTGGATGAAGTGACATTGCTCCATTCAGAATTTGGCAACGTTTTCCTCATGAAAGTTGTTGGAAATCATCTTATCTTGTCACCCATAAAATTTCAGAGCATTTGGATCACTAGAGCTTGAGATATGGCTAAAATACTGAGTAGTGCTGTTAGTGGACGTGGTGGATAGACCTCAAGCTCTTGTCTGGACAAACTGTCATTGTTACCATCCGAATTTGAGAAAATCGTCTTCATGAAAGTTGTTGGAAATTGTCTTTTCCTTCCACCCACCAAATTTCACATCATTTGGCCTTCTAGAACTCCAGATATGGATAAACGTCTAAGTAGTGTTTGGGCTGGATTACAGGACAGATTCTGACTTCTCTTTTGTGGCCAAACTTTGAATTTGAAAATGGCAGATTTAGGTCTTACACTATTCATGAACATTGTAGGCCTATTTCTTAGCTTTCCATCCATATAAATTAAGCTGAAATCCAAGATCTACAGCTCCAGATATGACCCAATAACTGAACAGTGTTCCAATTTGAATTAAATCGGTATCTCCTTTCTAATCTTAGCCGTTTCTTTGTCATTTCACTTTCAATAGTTAATCACATCAATCAATCCTTTGAATTGTGAGATATGCCTGCATTTAAAATGAACATTTACCATAAATTTAAGCTATCTTATATTATCAGATCTATTATTATAAAACATGCTCTAGTTAAGGAGTTATTAATACTTCAAGTGCGAAATGATGATATAAAACCTTGATAAAAATGCACTTTTAAGTACTAATCAACATGTCCTCATTATGGTTTTGAAACATGGAGATTGGTTTCACACTTTTATAAAAGGTTAACACCTAAAGATAGGCAAATGGTGGAATTGATGTGCAATGGAACTTTTAAAGATAAAGACCCTGATGAAGCAATGGAGTATCTAGACTTGTTAGCTGAAAATGCTTAAAATTGGAACACTACAGATATGTGTGAGGCACAAGGTAAAACTCAACCTCATACATCTAGTGGAGGTATGTACAACCTTAGGGAAAATCATGACCTCCAAGCCAAATATGCATCTTTAACTAGAAACTAGAATTGAAAAGGAGTGGTCAATTGAAATCTGTTCAAGAAATTGTATGTCAAATCTGTGAAACTAATGAACACTCAACTAATGATTGTCCAACTTTGCATTCTTTCAAGAAATGTCTCCATGAAGAAGCTAATGCTTTAAACAGTTTCCAAAGGCCAAATCAAAATCCGTACTCACAAATATATAACTCTGGTTGGAGAAATCACCCAAATTTCAGTTAGAAGAGTGGTAACAATAATGCACAAACTTCACAGCCACCATTTCAAGCACACCATAATTTTTAAAATTCTTATGGATATGCACATCCTTATGCTCCCCCTCCTAGAAGAAATCTTGAGAAAACATTGCATGCATTCATTGAAAAGCAAGAGACAACCAACACTAAAAATGCTCAAACTATGGCAGATTTGAAAGATACTCTTGTAAAGTTCACATATGCTCTCAATTTTTAAGAGAAAGGTAAGTTTCCATCTCAACCACAACAAAATCCCAAAGGTCAATACAATTCAAGTGCGAGTAGCTCCGGAAGCCAACACATGGATCAAGTCAAATCAATCACTACTCTTTACAGTGGTAAGGTTATTGAAAAACATATTCTTGAACCTTGTGAGAAAAATGATGAGTAATCTCTGAGGGTAAGGAAAGGGTTGAACCTGAACATTACAAAGAAAAGACCGATTCCCCACAGTAATTCCATTTCCTCATGCCATGACCAAACAAAGAAAAGTCAATTACAATTCTGAAATCTTTGAAACTTTCAAATAGGTAAGGATTAATATACCTTTGTTGGATGCTTTTAAATAGGTACCTTTTTATGCTAAATTTTTGAAAGATTTGTGCACCATGAAGAGAAAACTGAATGTGAAAAAGAAAGCCTTTTTAGCCAAACAAGTAAGTGTCATTCTTCTAAACAATAATGCTTTGAAATATAAAGACCCTGGTTGTCCTATAATTTCTTGCTTTATTGGAGAACATAAAATTAAAAGAGCTTTACTTGATCTTGGAGTTAGTGTGAATTTACTTCCATATTCAGTTTTTCAAAGTCTCAACTAGGTGAGTTAAAACCAACTTCTGTAACTTTGTTACTTGCTGATAGATCTGTATAAGTGTCTAGAGGAATAGTTGAAAATGTGTTAGTACAAGTTGATAAATTCATTTATCTCGTGGATTTTATTGTTTTAGATACACAATCTGTTGATGCATGTAATTCAATTTCAGTTATTTTAGGACGTCCATTTCTTGCAACCTCTAATGCATTGATTAATTGTAGGAATGGAGTGATGAAGTTATCTTTTGGAAACATGACATTGGAGATGAATGTTTTTAACATTTGCAAGCAACCTGGAGATGATAATGATTTATAAGAAGTAGATTTTATTGAAAAATTTGTTTATAATCAATTTGAAACTACTTCCAATGAAATTGAATTTAGTGAATTTGAAGATTTGTATACGGTTTATTTTCAGGAAGAATCAAAGGCAAGTAGTTGGAGACCAAAAATTGAGGAATTGCCACCACGATCAATTGAGTTCATACCTTCAAGTGTTCAACCACCAAAACTTGATTTGAAGCCATTACCATTAAATCTCAAATCCATATTTTTGGGAGAAAATGAAACTTTTTCGATAATAATTTCTTCCAAACTCAATGTTCATCAAGAAGGTAAGTTATTACAGACTCTAAAAATGCACAAAAATGCATTAGGATGGACTATAACTGACATAAAAGGAATTAGTTCTTTGATTTGCATACACAAGATTTATTTGGAGGAAAATGCTAATCTCAAATACACATTTTTGGGAGAAAATGAAACTTTTCCGATAATAATTTCTTCCAAACTCAGTGCTCATCTAGAAGGTAAGTTATTATAAACTTTGAAAAGCACAAAAATGTATTAGGATGGACCATAGCTGACATAAAAGGAATTAGTCCTTTGATTTGCACACACAAGATTTATTTGGAGAAATGCAACGAAGGCTTAATCCTAATATAAAAGTAGTGAGGAATGCCTTTTGGATTATGTAATGCACCAGCCACATTTCAAAGAAGCATGCTTAGCATATTTAGTGATATGGTTGAACGTTTTCTTGAGATTTTTATGGATGATTTTTCTGTTTTTGGTGATTCATTTGATGATTATTTAACTAACTTGGAAATGGTTTTGAATAAGTGTGAAGAGAAGAATCTTGTGCTAAATTGGAAAAAATGTCATTTTATGGTAACAAACGATATTGTACTTGGTTACACTATTTCATCAACAGGAATTCAAGTTGACAAATCTAAAATTGAGTTAATTCCCAATTTGCCAACACCAAAATATGTTAAAGATGTTAGATCATTCTTAGGACATGCTAGTTTTTATAGAAGGTTCATCAAAGATTTTAGTGTAATATCTAAGCCATTGTGTAACCTTCTAACAAAGGATAATGTTTTTGAATGGACTGAACATTGTTAAGAAGCCTTTGTTAAACTTAAAAACTTGTTTACTTCTGCTCCTGTCATTCAACCTCCTGATTGGTCATTACCTTTTGAAATAATGTGTGATGCTAGTGATTATGCCATGAGTGCTGTTTTAGGACAAAGAAAAGATAAGAAACCTTATGTGATTTACCATGCAAGTAAAACTTTAAATAATGCTTAAATGAATTACACTACCACTAAAAAGGAATTACTTGTAGTAGTATGTGCATGTGAAAATTTCAGATCTTATCTTGTTGGCTCACCTATTATTGTTTTTAGTGATCATTCAACATTAAAATATCTTCTTTCTAAGAAGGATTCTAAGGCTAGATTGGTGCGGTGGATTTTGTTACTTCAAGAATATGATATCACAATTAAGGACAAGTAAAGGCACCAAAAATATTGTCGCGGATCATTTGTCAAGATTGACAATAGATTCCACATCTGACATCACACAAATCAATGATTACTTTTTTGATGAATCTTTACTTTTTATTTTTACAATGCCTGGTTTGCTAACTTTGTTAATTTTCTTGCAACAGGAGATTTGCCAGTTCATTGGAATACCCAAGACAAAAGAAAGTTTTTTAATGAAGTGCAGACTTTTTATTGGGATGACCCTTATTCAAATATTGTCATGATCAAATATTTCAAAGATGCATTTCCGACAATGAGGTAAGTAGTGTCATTAAATTTTGTCATTCTAAGGCATGTGGGGGTTACTTCTCATCAAAGAAGACGACTGCAAAAATCCTACAATATCGATTTTATTGGCCTACCATGTTCAAGGACACACATGCATTCTACAAAACCTGTTAAAATTGTTAAAAGTTAGGATCTATTTCAAAACGTCACATGATGCCTTTAAATCCTATTCTTGTGATTGAAATCTTTGACTGTTAGGGTATAGATTTCATGGGTCCATTTCCTCCATCATTTGGTTTTGTGTACATATTAGTTGCAGTGAATTATGTTTCAAAATGGATAGAGGCAATTCCAAGTCAAAACAATGGTCATAAAACAGTGATCAAGGTTTTGAAAGAAAATATTTTAAGTCGATTTGGAATCCCTCGGGCCATGATAAGTGATGGTGGAACACATTTCTGCAACAAGCCATTTGAGTCTTTAATGAAAAAATATGGAATCACATACAAAGTTGCCACCTCTTATCACCCTTAGACAAGTGGACAAGTAGAGCTTTCTAGTAGGGAGATCAAACAAATCTTAGAAAAAACAATGAACCCTAATCGGAAGGACTAGTCTTTAAGATTTAATGATGTGCTTTGAGCTTATCACTTGCCTGTGGAACTTGAACATAAAGCTTATTGGGCTATTAAAGCTTTCAATTCAAACCTTGATGATGCTAGCCAACTGCGTAAATTACAAATAAATGAGCTTGAGGAAATAAGAAATGATGTATATGAGAATTCAAAAATTCATAAAGCAAAAATCAAAGAGTTTCATGACAAGAGAATCTTGAGAAAAACATTTGATGTTGGTAAAAAAGTTTTGCTTTATAATTCTCGACTCCATTTATTTCTTGGAAAGCTAAGATTAAGATGGAGCGATCCATTTATTGTGAAAAATGTGTATCCTTATGGGGCCTTTGATATTGAGAATCCAAAGAATGACAATGTTTTTAAGGTAAATGGACATCGTTTGAAAGCTTACTTTGATAATTTTTCGAGTGAAAATGAATCCATTAGTTTGAATGATCCTGTATATAAAGGTTGATTATTTTATTTTTCTCACATTGATTTATGTTTCTTTTTGATGTGACTCTTGTTTTGCTAGTCTTTCTCCAACCCCAGTCAAATGATGGATAACGGTACTCCGTGACTCTTTAGTTGGTTTTTTCAGTTTCCCATGATAACTGATATTTGTGTATATATTTGTTCAATTTCTTGTTCCTTCTCTTTTCTTTGCATCTCTTTTCCACTTCTCATATAAAAAATGGACACCACTCTTGAAAAATTGAAAAAGTATTTTCCCGTTTTGCCTCAAAATGCAATTACAAAAATTTACCATGCTAGGTGTGAAAGATTGAGATTGTTAATGAATAATGGAATTCCTGAAGATATTCGCTGGATGATTGAAGCAAAGGTCTGATTATCAGGTGAGTCTTCCAATTCTTTTATTTCGTACATGCCTAGGACATGTAAAAGCACTTTTGCAAAGAAATGTCGTGCAAAACGACTGAAAGTTTGTCACCGATGTGCCAAATAGACTTGTAATGCACATTGTCATTCTTTAGGAATGATATCTATAAACCATAAAGATAAAATACAATTCATTAAGGATGGTCTGAGTAAGGAGTCTTTAGATAATCATTTATTAACTCTTGAGACACATCCTAATGGAGATGTGCATAGTGCAATTCATGATTTATCGCCCCATTTTCATAAAGAACATGATCAACTTAGTTTTGAGAATCTGACTAAAAAAGATCCTGTTTGTCAGTTTTTAAGAAAACTAGATGGGAAGCTTATCCCCGACCCATATAGGGCGTTTAAGCCGTTCTTAGACGTAAAACCAAGGGAAGATGTGAGCAACAATCACAACTATCTGTACATACACATGTTTTGACCAAAAATAAAGAGAGGGAGAGAGAGAGAGAGTGAGACTCCAACTAGCTTCTATATGGATGGTATGATTGCATTTTCAATTTCTCATCTATAAAATCTTCTCTTCCTTCCCTTCATTTCTACTCAACCCATACATTCAACAGATATAGAAGTGTGTAGAAATGGCAGGTTCCTCAAGTCATCAAATAAGAAATATTTGTGTTCTTGGTGGATCTAGTCCTGGGAAAGAAAAAGAGTTTTTGGAATCAGCAAATCATCTTGGTTGGGTACTAGCTGAGAGAAAGATTTATTTAGTGTATGAGGGAGGCAATTTTGGGTTAATGAGGAGTGTGTCAACAACTGCATTTTTAGGAGGCAGTCAAGTTTTGGGTATCGTTCCAAAAGCTTTAGCCAAAGTGGATATCATCGGAAAAACAGTTGGAGAGGAACTATAGGTCTCCATAATGTCTAAATGAATGAATGCAATGTTTGATCATGCTGATGCCTTTATTGTCTTACCAAATGGTTTGGGCACATTAGAAGATATATTTCATATTTTCTCTTGGGCTCAACTAAACATTCACCAAAAACCTATAGGTTTGCTCAATGTTAATGGTTTTTATGATAATTTGTTGTCTTTTGTTGATCATGCCGTGGAACAGAATTTTCTAACATCTTTGGCATGACAAATCATAATCTCTGCTGCTACTGTTGAACAACTGCTTAATCAACTACAATCTTTCATCCCTGTAATTGATTCCTTTATGAGTCGAATACAGTGATCAAACAGGGAAAGCTGTAAAAAGCTTAGATTGGATTTGAGTCTTAGTTTGTAAGAACTTGAGTATTTTGGTTTTATTAATAGCATAATATTTTCTGTTTTGTTATTTCTTCAGAGTGTTTCAAGTTTGTCAATAGTCGCTGCTTCAGGTGATGTCTTCTATACTTTACCTTTCCATCTTAGAATATTGAGGACAATGTTTCATTTTGGTTGGAGGGAGGGGTGTAGTCGTAAGTTAAAAAAAAAACTAACTTTTTGTTGTTATTAAAATCATTTGACAAAACTGTTATTGTTAAGATGGCAGAGTAAGGAGTAATTTTATTGACTTTTGAGACGCATCTTAGTAAATATTCTTATCAAGGTCTATCATAACACTTCTTGAAATATTCAGGTTTACAAACTCTCGCATTGTTATCACTTGATTATGCTCATATATTCATTTAACAAGTATTCTTAAACCTTTATTTTCACACATACACTTTAACATATGATTGTGGGTTGCACATTAGATTATTACATTATTTATGTCCTTTTGTTAAAGGTAACAACTAAGGGAAATGGATAGTATATAATTTGCAAAAAAAATAAAATTGATAATATTGATGATAATAAAAACGTAGATAAGTTTGGTTTCATAGCCTCCCTAACCTAAGCAATTAAGCCCGAAGGGGTGTTTTAACACCTAATACCCTAAAGTCAACTAACTTGGGAGCTATTGACCTAGTGCTTGTTACATGGGTTAAGGAGAAAAGCTTAAGGGAATCAAACATTGCACTATCTACGTATCAGTATCTGCAACCTCAGTTACTAAGCTCATAGGGGTGTCTCAACACCTGATGCCCTAAGACCAACTGGTTTGGGAGTCATTAGCCTAAAGCTCGTTACATGGGTTAAAGATGCATTGTGTTTTAAGTTATATGTATATATATTAAAAAAACAAAAGAAAAGAAAAGGATAATAATCCCAACCCAAGGAAGTTAACCTTAGAAAAATATTAGAACAAAATTGTGTTTTCATCCAAGCAAAACCCCATAACTATGTTTAGAACAAAATTGTGTTTTCATCCAAGCAAAGCTCCATAACTATGTGTTGATATATTTATCACAAAATAAAAGTTTATTAATATCTTATTTAAGAAGTATGAAGTAGATATATAAATTTAATTAGAGTTTATTTATTTGGATAGATTAATGGAAGTTGAATGATGAATGCCTTGCTTTTGAATGTCGCAAATTGTTTTAACGCTTTGACTACTATAGACTAGTAATAAGCTGGTTGGGGGGGTATGATTAGTATTTAAAAGTGCATTTTCATTAAGGTTTTATATCATCATATTGCAATTAAAGTATCATTAAATTCCCTAACTTGAGCATGTTTTATAATAACAAGTTTGATAACATAAGATATCTTTAATTTATGGTAAATGTTCAATTTGAATACAAGCATATCTCACAATTTAAAGGATTCATTGATGTGTTTAATTATTGAAAGTAAAAAGACAAATAGAGGGCTAAGCTTAAAGAAGAGATGTTAGTTCAATTCAAACTAGAACATCATTCGGTTATTGGATTATAACTGGAGTTGTAGAACATGGATTTAGATCTGGTTTATATAGATGAAAACTTTCATGAACTTTTTATGAAGAGTCCAAGATTCAAAAGGGCCGTTTTCAAGTTCAAATTGTAGCAACAAAAGAGAAGTCGAAATCTGTCTTGTAGCCAGACACTGTTCAGTGTTATGCCCATATCTCGAGTTCTAGAAGTCTAAATGAGCTCATTCTTGTTTTGTTGGAAAGATGAGACAAATGCCTAGAACTTTCATAGGGACTAACTATTCAAATTATGACATTAGAAATGTTCAGACAAGAAGATAATGGTTGTTACCAAGTCAAAAGGTGGCTACCCACTCAATAATTAGTCATCAAATCAATAGTTCTTAATTGTAGCCTATAAAAGGAGGCATTTTCCATACATTTAGACATCTTAGTGTTCAGATCAAGATCACTCTCTCTCTCTTTGTATTTTGTAATGTTCAAGTTTTATTTTATGTTATATTAATCTATTGTTTATGCTTTTCATTTCCTTTATTATACTTAGTTAACTTATATCATGTTTATGTTCTTATATTATTTTTTTATGTTTTTCTTCTTCATGATGTTTAGCTAAGTTAATTTTGTCAAGGTAAAAAGGGTACACTAATGGTGTAAGAATAAATATAATATAAACTCAACATGGACTTTAATGTTTGATACTAACATGTTTTGTATTTGTTATCTTACTCACTCTTAATACCTTGCTTGTTAAATGGTTAATCTAGATTTATGTTGTACAACCCTTGGTACAACAAATACTTGGCACTTTGATAGCCTACTATATGGTATAACCGACACTTGTGCTATGAAAGGAACTTGATTTGTTGTTAACATAAGTTATCACCATGAGTATCTGACTATATTTACAAGTATTGACATTACTCAAATAAGATAATTAATATAATCATGTTAATAATTTATAATTCGATTTGAATCTTCTTTGTGAGTGGTTTCCAGTTGACTAATAAAAAGAGTTTATACTATACTTATTTGAAATACCATTAGTGGATCCTCTAACATTGACAATTGTTTTATCCTTGTTTACTTACATCAATATCACATCTCAAAAGTTTTCTTCAACTCCTTTTCATTTGTTGTTTATAATTTTATATAGTTCACCTCTCTATGGTTCGACCCCGGTCTTGCCGGGTTATTTATTATTTCGACACTCCTACACTTGGGATAAGACATCAATCTTTTGATCGTGTCAATAAATACGTAAGACCAAGAGGGGTCAATGTTCAAATAATAGAAGGTTAGGGTTTATGTACAAATGATAAAATGACCCCTAGTGTGAAACCCCAAAAATTTATAATTTAGATATGCAGATGACTCGGTGGGAACTCTATAAAACCCCAATAAAAGACTTCACTATGATGAATTGAATAATAAGAAGTAAAATAGAAATGGTGGTAAATTGTAAACTCTTGATCAAATTTTATGATATTAATAAAATTATTGATAATTCAGAACTGAGAATGAGATGAGCTAGTTAAAATAAAATAAAATGGAATAGTATTGAATTATTAGAAAAGAAATTTTATAGAGAGATATTTTTTTTGTTTAGTATTTTAAAAGCGGACCGAGAAAAGGCATTTGGTTGAACGAAAAGATACTCAAACTTGATATAAGAGTGTTTTAGTAAATATAGATATATTTGCTATATAAATAGCAAAATTATGCAAAAATTAACTAGGAGGGCCGAATGAAAGGAAAAAGAGAGAGAGAGAGAGTACCTTGAGAGCAAACATTCAAATAA
>Ga0325411_1009547_pt1 | contig 10345 bp, 7 predicted proteins | sample PopdelMetagenome_13_FD_206181 | JGI IMG/M metagenome (GOLD analysis project Ga0325411, IMG submission 206181) | Populus deltoides microbial communities from Bellville, Georgia, United States - Xylem-PdIQD-R4 | ecosystem: Host-associated > Plants > Phyllosphere > Stem > Wood/Secondary xylem...
CAAACTTATGGATTAACTTAATGATCTATAATTGATCCAATAATAAAATAATTCAAACATTTAATTAAACCAAGATTTTTTTTAATTTTTTTTATTGGATTTAGGTCTTATTTAATACCACAGCTAATTAAACTTGGGGTCCAACAAACACTTCAACTTATTTGTTTGAGTTTTAAAAGCGTTTGTGGGGATATTTGATTTTTTTTATTCTTCAAATTAATATTTTAGATATTTTTAGATTGTGTTGATATAATGATGTTAAAAATAAATTTTAAAAAATAAAAAATATATTTTAGTATATCTTCAAGCAAAAAACACTTTAAAAAACAATAATATATTTTAGTATTTGAAATTGTGGTAACAATTGTTTTTCAAAATGTTTTTTATTTGAAAATATATTAAAATAATATTTTATTTATTTTTAATATCAACTCATCAAAATAATATAAAATTCAAAAAAATAATTTAAAATTCAAAAATTCAAAAATTCAAAAAACTCTTTATTTTTAAAATAAATAAATAAATAAATAAAAACTCTTATATTATTGAGGCATCCCTGGAGACAGTACACAATTTGTTAAGGCATCAAATCCAATGGATCTCAAAGTGGGCCCCCCATCTTTGCCGGGTGCTTCTCCCGAGGCTATTGTTGAGGTTCGGTTTTAACTTCATGCAATTCTATCGCTCTGGGTTGCAAGATGTTTAAACACGGAACATAATAATATTATTTTATTTTTTATTTTTTACATTACAAATAAATATGATTTATTTAATTTGATTTTTTTAAATAAAAATATTTTAAAAAACATGTTAAACTACGTGAACAAACACCCCCGATTACATTAATAATCTTACCGCATGTTCTTGTCTGATTATGTTTAATGCTGTCTTTTCATTATAATCACTACTAAATTATATATGCCCTAATTTCTTATGAACCTACTCGATCCAATGGATTAAAATTAATTGAATAATTAACTTGAAGGATTAGCTTGATGTTTGTGTTCCTTGTTTTCTTCTTCGTTTCTTCTCAGTCCAAGACTTGCAGTAGACTTTATAAAGATTTTTCAGACAACCTTTTAAGCCAATTTTCAATGCTAATTTTGCCGTTAAGAGCATGGTTAGACTATATTTTTTAAAATTTATGAGTTTTTTTTATTAAAAGCTTCATATTAATATTTTATAATATTTTTTTTATTGTTTTGATATATTAATATTAAAAAAATATATATTTTTTAAAAATATATTTGTAAGATGAGGGTATTGGAGCCAAGTACCAAACAAAATATATCATAAAAGAAAATAGAGAAAAAGGTGGTGGGGGTCTAGTACGCTTGTTGGCTTGCTTTTGCACGCAGAAAAAGATGCAGTGTAATAATGATGAAAGAGAATTGCTTTTACTGATTTGTCGACTACTGGCACCCCGGTGGTGCGAATGTTGGAAGCATGGAAGCAAAGCAAAGGCCAAGAATGGCGGCAACCCATTCCTATCTCATAAAATCCCATATCAACCCCACATGACTCCATCCCCACCAGCTAGAGAGAGAGTTCTTTTCCAGACATTGTTCCAAGAGAAAATTAGAGATATGAGGCCCAACAAGGTGGTCTAGCTAGCTTGTTTCGGTCTCTTTAAAAAGCCCTACAAGCAAGAAAACTAGAGATTGTGTACAAGTGAGATTCTTTTCTCTTCTTTACGGTGGTTTGATGGGAAAGGAAAAGGGAGTTTGCTAAATTGAGGAAATAAAGCTTTTATTTTTTTTTCATTATGAGAATAAATTATGGGTTTGACGTCTCAGACAAAGCAGCCAAGGAAAGAAACATGACTAGTGATGTTGATTTTGGTGTGAAGCTACACCAACCTATTGATCATCATCAATCATTCCCCTTTAGGAGGATTCCTATGATGGTTCATCATGCTAATCACCACCGTCCATTTGATAATGGTCCCACATCATCATATGATAGAAACAAGTCCTTAATCAATTATAGTCGTGAACATATATACAGTGTTGGTGCTTGTGGTGGTGCAGTTGGGGTTAGGACTTTGCAGCCTTTTGACACTTCTGAATCAACTATCACTACAGCTTCTGCCTTCAAATCTCCAGGAAGTATAAAAAATTCTCTCTCTCTCTCTCCCCCTTTCAATTAGTCATAGGATACTTCTAGCTGTTTGTCTCTCTGATTTTCCCTGTTCAACTTTCAAAGATTAGACCTTTATGAGTAAGAGTCAAGTTTGGTGTGGACTGACAAATACAGTGATTTTTTTCTTGCCAAGTTCAGGAGGCAATATGGCAGCATCCTTGGGGTTTCCTTTTACAAATGCACAATGGAACGAGCTTGAAAGACAAGCCATGATATACAAGTACATGGTGTCTTCAACTCATGTGCCTCCTCATCTTCTAATTCCAACCCCATTAAGTACTGCTAAACCACTTAATTTCTTCTTGATTGTTCTTGGCTTGATGAGTTTTTCATAAGCCCATCAAAGTTGCAATCTTTGTGCTTAATTTTTGCTATTTTTGGGCACATGCAGTGGGAAATGGACTGGATGTGAGGTTCACAAATAGGGCAGATCTAGAGCCAGGGAGGTGCAGGAGAACAGATGGGAAGAAATGGAGGTGCTCAAGAGATGTGGCACCTGATAAAAAATACTGTGAGCGTCATATGCATAGAGGCAGACCCCGTTCAAGAAAGCATGTGGAACTCAATACCAGCAACAAAAGCAACAGCAACAAGAAGAGCCGCCATAATCCTTCTATCGACTGTACAGAATCTCCTGTTACTGTGGCAATTTCTAACCCCACTATCAACAACAACAACAGTGGCTCTGCTTCTCATGATCATTTTGTTGGGACTATGCCTCAGCCTTCTATTCAGACCCCAGTTTTTGTAAACAAATCCAGTGAAAAGATTGCAACTTTTGATGCTAACGGAGCCTTTGGTTCTACATACAAGGAACCCAGGTTGGTTTGATCTTTAAATTTTGCTAATAAGTCATTTATTTTGAGGGAAATCTTGAAACTTTCCGATTCATAAGTCCCTGATTTCTGGTGGTTTTGTACCTAAGGAGCTTTGACTGGATGTTGAAAGGGGGAACTGGTCCTATTGTCACCAATGATCAACAATGGCCACATCTAGTGCACACAGAAATTGGACTTGCTACTGAAGGTTCCTTTAACAATGCTTCTGTTCTCAAGCAGCACTACCGAGAAGAGTCTCTGAATCTGAACTCATATGGAAATCTTAATGCTAGAGAAGATCAACACCGCAGCCAATATAGTCTATTTCTTGATGGGGCTCCAAGGAGTTTTATTGATGCATGGTCTAATGATGCAAATTCTGGAAACACAAGTTCTGTGTCCTCAGATGGGAAGCTCCCTCTTTCGCCACTCAGTCTATCAATGGGAGGCAATAGGTCTGTTGATGATGAAATGGGTCAGATCCAAATGGGCTTAGGCCTAATCAAACCAGATCAAAACCAAGAATGTGGCAGTGACACCAGCAGCACACCAGGCGGGCCCTTAGCGGAGGTGTTACAATTGAGGACAGTCAACATCAATACCGGAACTAATCAATCTTCTTCTATGATTGAAAATGGAGAATCTATTTGTCCTCCAGCCACTAGAGTCTCTTCACCATCTGAGGTTTTGCAGAAAACACTTGCCTCACTTTCTGATAGCAGTGGTAATAGCAGTCCAACACTTGCCAGTTCAAGGACCAAACCTGAAATTGCCATGCTTTGGTTAAATCAAGCCTAAACTTGAAACCTTTGTGCTTAGTTAAGATAAGGGCTTTTAGATTCGACATATTTTATTATCTTGGTTGTTCTGGTGTCTTTTGGTGAACTGCAGAGAGAGTCCTGTTTGGTTGATATGTTGTGTTGTAGGGATGATGTAAAGAGGTTTTTGTAGGGTTGATGTTGTGTTGTTCTTTTCTTCTTGGATCTTCTTCGGATATCAGTGAGGGAGACTTGTCTTAGCCCTCTCATTTTCGGAAAATATCTTTTATTTGATGGGAAAATCTCCTTTTGACTTGATGAGGACAGCTCCCTTCCTGTTCTGTGTCCATCAGTCCTCACATTTTCAAGCTGTTCTAGCTAACGATTAAGGTGTGCTATGATCCTGTTTGGTTTAGCAACAAAATAGTTTCCATACTTCTGATCTTGAGTTCAGTTTACATAGCCTTATGCATGTTAGTGTATTGACAGGCCTAGCGGCTCAATAAAAATTTTAATCTTAAATAAAAAAATATATTAGAAGTATAGTGAATATTTTGAGTATCTTGATCCGGTTTGGAGCTTGATTTAATAGTCTTGCATCTCGTAATCTGATTAGAATCAAGAGTCAATGACACAACTAATAACATTGAGTTTGGTGGTCTTATTAGATATAATATATTTTTGGGTCTGGTTATAGGACTAAACCTGATAGAAATGGGTTGGGTTGTGAAGCCGGATCCACTATTCTTAGATCTGGCTGTGGAGATGATTCAATATTTTAAAAAAAAAAAATTAAAAATATTTTAATTTTTTTTAAAAAATATATTGAGATAATATTTTTAATTTTTTTAAAATATATTTTTTATATCATCACATTAAAATAATAAAAAAATATCAAAAAATATTAATTTAAAGTAAACAAAAAAATAAAATAAAATTCAAATTTTTTTAAAAGCATTTTTTAAAGAAAAAACAAACATACTTTAGTAAAAAAATTTAACTTAACTTCAAATAAAAAAAACTTATTATCACTCAATTTTTATACAATATAAAAAAAATCCTATTAATTTATTTTCTTTTTACAATATGAAAAAAATAAGAGAAAAGTAAAAAATTTCAATAAAAAATATATTGAGATAATATATATTTTTTATTTTTTTAAATCTATTTTTTATATTATCACATCAAAATAATAAAAAAATCTCAAAAAATATTAATTTTAAGTAAACAAAAAAAAATTTCAAATTTTTTTGAAAGTATTTTTAAAAAGTAAAAACAAACGTATTTTAATAAGAAAATTCAACCCAACCTTAAATGAAATTTTTTATATCTTCACTCAATTTTTGTATAATATTAAAAAAAATCATATTAATTTATTTTCTCTTTATAGTATGAAAAAAATTAAATAGAAAAAATTAAAAAGAAAAAAATAAAAAAATAACATTAACTCAGGTTATTTTTTCTATTCCAACGTTCATCAAAAAGGGAAAGAGTTTCTAAAAAAAAATGTTAAGAGAGTTGAAGTTGTTGGGCCTGTTGATAAAGGCCTTTGACATGGTTTTTTTTTTCAAGATACATGCAGCATATCTCAATGACTTTTTTGTTGGGCTTTTACCTTTGTTCTATACAAGGTTTTATATCCATGAAACACACCACTTTACATGAAAAAAGAAAAAAAAAAGAGAAGACAATTGCCCACAATGGGCAATGATGTTTTCTTTAAGATAAATACCTTATCATGTCAATCACCCAATTAACATTAACATTAACAAAAAAAAAAAATAGATTTTCTTTCCACCCCGACTTAACTTGGTTAACTTAATTTTTTTTAATTAAATTTTTTCTTTAATTTCATCATTTAATATTGGGTTGATTGAAAATTAGGTTTTATGATTTGTTTTATTTTTTTCTATTGAGTTATTCCAGCCTTATGATTCGAGAATGATGCTTAATGAGTTAACTCGAGTTGTTTTTGTGTTTTTTTAATTAATTTTTTTTTCAATTTCATAATTTATTTTGATTATCTTTCTATAGGGATATCTTGGTCTTATGATCATGGTTATGAGTTTTGACATTTTAACCGTAATTAAATCATGTCGTTTTTTTAATTGTCTTTCTTAGAGGTTATCTTGGTCTTATGACATGAGTCACAAGTCATTTAACATTGGATCTACTTTTTATTGGTTTGTTCTCGTCTCATGACACGGGTAGCAGGTTTGGTAGGTTAATTCAGTTGACTCAATTTTTTTCTTTTTTTAATCGAATTTTTTTCCTCATAATCTCATCGTTTAATATTGTGTTTGATTGTGAATTAAGTTTCATGATTTTTTTTGATTTGTTTTTTATTAAGTTATCCTAACCTTATGACTCGGGAATAATGCTTAACAGGTTAACCCGTGTTGACTTGACTCATTTTGTGTTATTTTTTAATTAAATTTTTTTTAAAATTTTATCATTCAACATTGGGTCCAACATGGTCGATTAAGAATTGAGCTTAATTATATATTTTGATTTGCTCTCTACGAGGTTATTTTAGTCTTATGGTCAGAGTCGTGAATTTGATAACTTAACCTAAGTTAAATCAAGTCAAATTTTTTTTTAACTTTTATTGTCCGTGTCTAATTGTAAAAACCATCAAACTTTCAAGATTGAAGAAAATCATAAAATTGACGAGTTTATATTGCTAAAAAAAATAGGTTAAATGATATTAGCCCATAAATATCATTTTCAGCCAAATCATTTAATCCACTTGGTTAATGACACAGACACAAAACAAAACACAAAATTATTGTTGAAAGTGTTTTCATACAAGAATTCTACATTATATTTTATTACTGAATAATTGTATATGATATATTTCAGTCTTTCTAGTAGGTTTACAACTCTTTAAATAAGCTAAAATCCAAAATTATGTTAAAAATCCAAAAAAAAGAAGAAGCTCAAACAACATCTTCAAAACACAATTTAAAATTCTTTCAAAGGCCAGTTAATTACAACAATCTAAGCCTCATATGGAATGAAGCTTGTAGAATCATTTGATAAAATGATTACAGGATAATTCAAACATGTAAGCCAAAACAGGTCATCTCTCTCCTCTCTACCACACCCTTTTAAGTAACCCTAGAGCTCACTACCTTCACAGTTGAAATATAATGCTCTCTTTGATATTAAAAAAAAAAAATACTTGGAGATCTTGTGCAATCTTTGTCAAAAAATCATCTCTATTCAATAGTTTAAGTTGTCATGTGAGGTTTCAATATATGATTTATATCATTCTCTAACATACTCCCTTAAGTGAAAGCCCTTTAGACTTGAAACTTACAAATATATATACTATCTTATTCTTTATTTTTATCAAATAAATGAAAATGATTAGATTTAAACTCATAATCACTTGATCATTAATGATTTAATACCATATCAAAAAACTATTTTAATTTAAAAACTTAATTAAGCTGTTAAATAATGTTTTAAAATATAATTTATATTATTCTCTAATAATCTCCGCAGCTTCACCTTATAGTATCAATATTATTGGCTCAGGGTTACCAAGAGGGACGAAGAGCATATGATAATGTAAATCGGTAGAAGACTCGTTCAGTGGCTCATAGATATAATATACTCAAAAAGAATCCCAGTGAATGATGTTGGTTCTCTACACTATTAATATATTAAAATAATAATATTTGAGAATATGACAACAGTGTTGAGAATATGACTTGTTTAGTGGCTTATCTTCTACATCGATCCTTTTTAAAATTGTCTTCCACTAAACTCAAGGGGGTATGAGATCTCCGTGAATGGTGTTGGTTCTCTACACTATTTTTGTTTTTTTGGCATCAAGGTTGCTACTAGCTATAGCTACATTCCATAGGATCTATTTCTTTCTAAGGAGAAACGGGCAATGGATCTTCTTTCTGGGGCCTTTGTGGCTGATTCTAAGCCAGTTCAAACACCCATCAATACGTACATGGTCTCCTATTTCAACCATGGATGGTCAGCCTTTTCAAACACTCACTCAACTGGACATTGCTTATGCTGTGATCTCCGTTTGCCAATACATGCATAAAGATCACTGTGAGCCTCACTAGAATGCTGTTAAACGCATTTTTGCGCTAAGTATACATGAATTACATAAATTTATAAGCACTATTCTATCACTGAACATGATTGACTCTAAATCAAAGATGTGGTAAATAAAATCTCGTGTATCCATCCAGATCATGTATAATTATTGTAATCATAATTCTGCTTTGAACATTTAGATCCAACCATCAATCTTGATATAAAACATGCAGTATGATCATAGAATGCAAATCCAGCAGTGGTTTTCTCATACCGATATAGTGATCATAATACTTTATTTGTGTGTGGTGCGGGACACCTCTGGATGCATGATAGTGTACAATTACGTACCATCAGATTTAACAGTTTTACTAATTGAAATTTTTGTTAGTATTTACAGTAACATTCAATTTGTGATTATTTTACTGATTGACTCACGAATAGAAAACATTAGTTGGAAAAACAGTTATTAGTGATTTCTGGTTGGTCGGTAAGTCTGTAGGTAATAAATTTACCGATGACTTTACAAATGTATCATATACGCTAAAAAAAAATTACTTCTTCATTCCATCAATAATTTTCTTGGTATGTTGAACATATCACCGATAAAAAAGGATAGAAATGAAACCGATATAGTGATCATAACACTTTATTTGAGTTTATTTGAGTGATGGATGGAAGATAGTGTACACTGTCACTGTACTATAATGGAGCAAACTGCTACTACTTTCAACGTCGGGAAAAGGATAGAAATGTAGGCTTGGGGCAGTTGAAATGCAGGGCATAACTAGTGCTTTTCTACCTTGGGGATAAGTGGACCTGCAATGGATTTCTCATCGCCATTATATGCTCTATCTTCTCGGACAAATCAACATCATTTCCGTCAACGGCCTTCCACTCATATTTCCATACTAAATTAGCCACAAAAAATTCCAGAAGAAGCATTGATAATTGGTAACCGGGACAAATTCTCCTCCCTGCACCAAATGGCATCATTTTAATCTCCCTACTCCCTGTGATATCAAATTCTTTCGTAATTCCGTTCTCATGATTCAGAAACCTTTCCGGCTTGAATGCCATGGGATCTTCCCACACCTTTGGATCCCACCCCATCTCGGCAACCAGGAAATTTATGGCTGCATTCTTTGGTATCAAATATTCATTATTCAAAACAAAATCTTCCGTCACCGCATGTGGAATCAGAAAACGTGCAGGAGAATGCCGCCTCAGGCCTTCCAAAATCACTGCTTTCAAATACGACATCTTTTTCAAATCAGATTCGTTGACCTCCTTCACATCTCCATCTCCAACAACCCCTTTAATCTCCATGAATAACTTTTCTTGAATTTTTGGGTATTTAACCAGATTTGCCATGATCCATTCCAAGGCAGTTGTGGTAGTATCAGTGCCCGCGTTTAGAAATTCGCCGCATAAATTAGAAATTTCCTCCTCGTCGAGTTTTCTTTTATCATCGGGAAATTCCAGAGCTAATAATGTATCAACGTAAGGTACAACATGATCATGGTGAGTGTCCATGCCTGTCCTCTCTTCCTCTTGCAACTTCTTTCTAGCTCTTATTAAGGGAATTGTTACATCTTGTACGCTTTGACGTAGCTGAAAAAATTCCTCCCAGCGTCTACGCAACACGATCTTGGTCACTCTTGGCCATAAATTGAGCGTATCGAACCTCCGAGAACTCAAAAACGCTCGATGCAATACTTCCTGGATGTGTTTAATCTGGTCTTCATCAACCTTGTCACCAAAACATATTACGCCTAACAGGCAAAAGATGGCATATAGAAAGTGCTCCCTCAAATAAACAGGCTGACCAGATTTTTCTTGGGATTCCAGGCGATTCTTAAGGATTTGTAGCGCCCAACGGCGGGAATGAGCGGAATATTTGGCGCAGGAAGGATGGAGAACGTTTTTGGTAAGGTTTTGCCGCAGGAGACGCCAAGTCGGGCCATAGAAAGAAAGACTAACAAGTCGCCGATTGCTGCCGCGAAATCTTTGAGTCTCAGAAGCTGGTGGACGGCTAGCAAAGATGGCACCCTTTTGGATCAAGGCCTTGTGAGCGAGGAAGCGGTCAGCTATAAAGATGACAGGGCGAAAGCCGAAGTAGACAGTTAGGATCGGGCCAAACTTGGCATGTAGTGGGTTGAGGATGGAGTGGATATTAGAGGGAGATATGCGGCCGAGCCATAGGAAGTTGCTAATCACTGGAATCGACTGGGGGCTTGGAGGGAGTTTGTGGTGAGCGGGCTTCTTGCTGATGAAGTATCTGTTGAGAATGAATTTGAGGAGGCCAGGGATGGAGATGGAGAGGGAGATAGAAATGAGGATGAGGAACCAATGATCCATATTGACCTTGAAATTAACAAGTGATGATGATTTGTAGGAGGCATGGGAGAAGGTCTGTATATATAAACTAGCAGGATCCACAGGGACATTGAATTTGAGGGGTCCTCTCTACTCTCTAGAAGAAGCTTAACTTGATTATCATTTAACTTTCAATAATATCTCATTTAACTTTCAGGGATTCATTAATCTAGAAGGATAGCT
>Ga0325411_1009550_pt1 | contig 10342 bp, 5 predicted proteins | sample PopdelMetagenome_13_FD_206181 | JGI IMG/M metagenome (GOLD analysis project Ga0325411, IMG submission 206181) | Populus deltoides microbial communities from Bellville, Georgia, United States - Xylem-PdIQD-R4 | ecosystem: Host-associated > Plants > Phyllosphere > Stem > Wood/Secondary xylem...
GTTAACATAAGTTATAATCATGAATGCCTGACAACATTTACAAGTATTAGCATTATTCAAATAAGATAACTAATGTAATCATGTTAACAATTTATAATCTGATTGGAACCTTCTTTGTGTGTGGTTTTCAATTGAATAATAAGAGTTTATACTATACTTGTTTGAAATACCATTAGTGGATCCTCTAACCTTGACATTTGTTGTTATCATTGTTTAATCCTTACGTTAATCTTCCATCTCAAAGTTCTCATCAACTTCTTCTTCTTCTTAATCTTTATTATTATCATTATTAATAGTATTATTGGTATTATTATTATTATTATTACTACTATTACTATTACTATTACTATTACTATTACTGTTATTAGTATTACTACTACTACTACTAGTATTATTAGTATTGTTGTTGTTGTTGTTCTTGTTCTTGTTCTTATTGTTGTTACTATTATTGTTGTATTATTGCTGCTTATAATTTATACAATTAACCTTCATGTGGTTCGACCCCGGTCTTGCCGGGTTATTTATTACTTCGACACTCCTGCACTTGGGAGAAGACATCAATCTTTTGGTCGTGTCATAATCATCTTGTCAAAAATAGCTATTAGACTAAACTTAACTCTTTCATACTCATCACATTGCCTTCTTTCACATTCCATAATTCTTTCCTCACCTCTTTAATTTCTTCTATCATACGTATTTCTTTCATGGTATATTGATGCCTAGGTGCACACTTCTCCAACATTGCTCCAGCCTCCTTCTCTCTACTCATGTAATGTTTTAGAGTTTTGTCTTGGGGTAGGAGGCAATTCTTTTTTAGAATGGTTAAAAGTCTTTGGTGGTGGTTGACCTCGTTGTCGATCCATGCTATGTGAGTGAGCATTTATTATATGGAATAAGCTTTTCTTTACTATTGCATTATTTTATTCCTCCTGCCGCTTGACTTGTTTAAATGTTTGCATCAACATTGTTGGCCTAAGGATTTTGAGCATTGGCTTGATATTTTAACTAAATCCACTGATAAAACTAGAAACATATTACGATTCAGGTAGTGAAGGGTTTCAGGCATTCATTAAGGACTTAGTCTCCGCAAACCTCTCAACATATTCTTCCTCGCCCCTATCTTATTTAGCACATGTGTTTATTAGCTAATACTAATGATGTTGTTTGTACATGTATTCCATTATGAAGGCCTAAAATTTTCGATTCCTTACAATTTCACAGCACGCCTTCTTCAATTAGACCCTCTAATTTCAGGGCTTTTTACAAAGTTATGCCTAGTTTCAGATTTCTTCAATGTGATCCTCAATTGAATTTCACACTTTAAATTTATTTCAATTAAGCCCATGATGGCACCAAATTAGCCTTTCAAAACTTCAATTGTGTTCCTAATCTTCCAATCTTAGCGAATTGATCTGAATTAGGTATCCAAACTTTATTTTTCTTCAATTAAGTCCTTGGCTGGATGCACAAAACCCATTGGAAGTATAATTAAGTCCATAGAATTAATTAATTCTTCCAATTTTTTCCCAAATCACTTTCAAACTTTATTTTTACTTCAATTAAGTCCTTAACTGAGTCAATTAAACCCATTGGAAATTTAATTAGGTCCTTAAACTTAATTAATACTTTTAATTTTGGTCACGTTTGGATTTCAACCTCAACTTTCTTTTTGTTAAGTCTTTCTTCAGTTTGTCTTGTCAAAATATCACAATGTGACTGTTCTTCTGCCTTTCTGTCCTGTTAAAGCTTATAGACTTAACTCCTCGTGTTTCAAAAATATTTTTGGATTTTTAATTTCTAATTTTGTTTAGATTTTTTTAAAAAAATGTACTTTTTTTAAAAATAATTTTGGGAGATCCGAAATTAGGTTATGATATCAAGAATCAACCAAGTGTCAAATTTCTTCCTCGACACCGCAAGAACCTTATATAAACCCAAGTGAAACAGACCATCAAGTTTGATCCTAAAACAACCCAATTTAAGATGAATAAAATGAAAGTAAAACTTGAGCAAAAATAATTTTATTACAATCCACAATATTATTGTGTCTTGAGCTCAACCCCATTTATGAGAAAATGAAAATAAAACTTTATATTTAAATACATAAACATTTAGATCAAATCCAACAAGTGCTCGACCGATTAGGTTGTCTTGTGAGAAAATGAAAATAAAACTTCATATTTAAATACATAAATATTTATATCAAATCCAACAAATGCTCGACCCATTAGGTTGTCTTATGAGAAAATGAAAATAAACCTTCATATTTAAATACATAAACATTTATATCAAATCCAACAAGTGCTCGACCCATTAGGTTATCTTATGAGAAAATGAAATATAGTAAAAAAAGAAGTAACAAAATGGTCATCCAAATACTTCAATGTTACCGTGCATCATAAAGACACCTATTATTGCATACAACTTATACTAGTACAATTCAAGGTAGAATAGAAAGGGTTGAGGCAGCAGGTGCCAAGGCTACAATAGCAGCACAATGGTTTCAAATTTGGTCACCCTTAGCTGCAACAAAAGCTACCTTTTCCTTTGGAACTTTTGAAATGAATAGTTTTATGAAATAATCATGGCATGCTTTCCCGGTTGTTATATGCTTTTGGCAACAATATTCTGATGGAGTATTGTTGGTTTATATACTATTAGAGATTTCTATTGCATAATGTTTTGTCACCTTTGTGTGGCACTCTTCCAAATGTTGAGAAAGCTCAGGATTTTCTTTATTAGTACGAATCGCAAACCCTGGCGTAATGATCATAAGTATACCGATAAAAAGAAATAGTGTTAAGGAGATGTTTTTGCCAAAACTTCCCATGTTTTTTACACCAATATACTCTTGTACTTGGATGAAAATTTGATGGATGCAAATAAAATAATATCATGCAAGTCAAATTTATAGGTAAGAAAACACTTCAAAACATTTTATTGATTTGATAGCATTAATTAATATTTGTATGTTAAGGGCTGATGAAATCCGTTTCAAGAAGTTAGTTCTTGTTAAAAAAAAATGTTCAAGTGGTTTTGACATAAACAGCATAATTAAGTAATTATGAGTTACATTTACATTTACATGAAGACTAATTCTAAGAAAACAATTAATAAATTTAGAAAATTGCTCAAAAAGTTCATTATTTTAGTATAGTAGCACATTCCAATTAAATGGTTTACAAATATAGATAACATACAAACTTTACTTACGTTAATAATATTATACAACTCTTCTTTTTTCATGTGAACTTAACCTATGCATTTATATTATCTTAATTGTAACTCATACGTACTAGTAATAAAATGCTACAGCACAATATAAGAGATTGTGAACAAGTTTTGGAGTTCTCAACTTATCGTGTCTAGCTTCTATATATTTAATGGCTCCTAGACATTGCTTGGATCAAATTTCCTCCAGCTCAGCAAATTATATTTTAGAGAAGGGACAACCTTCTTCAATTTAGTAATCCTCCCCGGGCTCAAAAAATCACTCTCCTCAATTTAGAGATGGGACTTTTTGAAGGAGCAAAGGTGAGACTACGTGGATTGGCTTCTATAGAACTAGGTGCAGAAATCATTGGGGTTACTGGATCCACCCGATGTAACTTGTTTGTGTAAAGTTACTACAACCTTAAAGCATGTAGTAGAATGATGCTATAAAGTTTTGCACTCTTAATCATAATCAGGCTCTGGTTTCCTTACCAACAGACCCATGCCTTGATGGTTAGATTACAAGAATCTAGTGGCCATATCTGGCCGTGTTCCAGCATCTGTGGCAAGTTAGGTTTATCATCCAATAGCAGGTGCTACTCTATAGGTCTTCATAATGCTTTATTGTTCTTGGAGGCTTCCATGAGGGAGAAAATTGATTGCAACCCTAAAAGTGAGGTAACTGGCCTTGGTAAGTAATTATCTAGAGGTTAAGCTTAAATTCTAAATATGCAGAACAGTGGTTATGCCAGCCCATTGCTCCAAACAGAATGTCCAGAATTCCTAATTCATTTCAGATGTTGTTCACTAACCATCACTCTCAGCACCATCATATTGCTTATGCCATCATCAGCCTAAGCATTCTAACTTGCATTGCCATGTTCCCAAAAGCATCTTTTATAGTTCTCAATTAAAGAATAGTACCTTGCATATAGACCGACAATTTCCAGATCAACAATCTACTTACAGATTTCAATTTAAATGTCCAACAAACAGATAGAACAATGCCAAGTGACCTCCAAAGTCCACAAACCCATGTCTATTGCACAATTCTTATCTTTGGAGCAGTTAAGTTAAACAAACAAGAAGAAAATTATTGGAGTAATAAAAAGTTGCACAAAATATAGCATGCACACAAGATGTTTACACGGGTCATAAGGATAGAGGAATCAAGATGTAACAAAACTAGATGAGAAAACTGCACATGATGGCATGATAGATGAATTACTGCTGGTTGTATCAACCATGTATTGTGACCTCTAATTCCTAAGGTTGACCTTTATGCTATTTAGTTAAGCTGGATAAGCACGATATAGTGAGACTTGCCAAGTTTAGTCAAAAGGTTCTTGCATGAATCATATAGTAAGCATGACAAGCTTGGGAGAGCATTAACAAATTTTAGCTTAGTCCAACAAACGATGAGATTTTCGCTTCCATGGCCCCCCTTAAAAAGTACTTAGCTTCCTCTACTTCAGATGAAGAATTTTGCACTGCCAACTAGAAATTCATCCTAGATCTGTTCCCAAGTATATATGCATATTAATTAAATCTTTGTCTACAAACACCTCCCTTCCTGCAACTAAATTGGGGGTATTACTCTAGAAAATTTGATTGCCTTGTTTTCAACAAAGTTTGTTATCAAATGTCAAAGTTTAACATATTTCAATAAGTTCAGATGTAAACACAGATGTTTTTTGACAGGGAACTAAGATAAGAGAAATTACAGTTAATAGAGAAGTTATCTAACATGTCAAAATACTCATAGCACAATATGTGAATCGCTGGAGTTTGTCAAAAATATTTCATTCAAAAGAATCATTTCTGCGTGTACAAAACCATTTTGGTTGAATACAGCACTTTGAAAGTGACACCTAATGATCGGATCCAAAATTTTGGTAAATAGAAGTAATCCAGTATGAACACTTACAGCTCATTGCTGTCTACCTGGCCAATGATGGAGCAGGACCAGTATTCGTCTAAAGGCCAAAATTGCATGTCTGAACAAATTCCATATCATTGTCTACATATTTAGTCCAGAGATTCTTGTATTGGTTCATTGCAATGTCAAGCCAAGGTTTCATGTTTCCATTATAATGAATGACAGCAGCATTGCTGATCTCGTCCATACTAATACTTGGATTGTATCCGAGGCCAAGCACATGCCAGGATTTGTCCAGGGACTTCGTCGTTGAGTAAAAGGTGATCAAGCCAGGTGGAAGAGTACCCAGTTTCCATAGAGTGCGTTCCTCATTCTGTGATCAGAATTTACGATGTTACTTTGTGTGGCAATTAAAAGGAGAAATCCTGTAAGAAATAAGTTAGTTGGAAAGGAAGGAAAGATGCACTTACCAGGCTCTGCCAATAATGATACTGCTCTGTGCATTTCTCCCGCCTCCATGCATCAAGATCAAATATATTCATCCCAAAAGCCCAGGCACAGGTCTTGGGATTAAACCTCTCCTTAATCAAAGGATGTGAAAAGTTCAAATACTGTGCATAACGATGAAATGATCCAAAGCAAGTCTCAACAGCTCCATTCACCTTACCATCCAAATCAACCTTCCACAACCCAGTCAAATCCTTCTGAACCACAACATCATCATCCAAAAACAAAATTTTACGCAACTTAGGATACATCTCTGGCAAATAAAACCGAAGATGATTCAACATAGACAAGTACTTAGGGTTCCGAAACTTCATATTAGTCGAATCTTTGGTAGCATTCTCTGCCTGATTCTCAAAATAAAACTTCTGCATATTAGCATTCTCAAGCTGCCTCAAAACCGGCACATATGATGAATTCAAGAATCTATACTCCTCCACTGCCTTGATCCCTACAAAAGCGCCACCTTCCACAGGCCGCATCCTAAACCAAACCTTCATAGCTGCAACATTCATCCTATCCGTAACCACGTGAAAAACATGTTTCCACGGTTCCTCCGCATTCTTCACCACAGACCTAATCACAACTGAAACCGCAATCACATTATCTGAAAAAATAGCATAATGATACAAGCTTGGATCCTCAAACTCCTCCTTATACCCTTCCTCCTTGTACTTCTCCGGATGGGCAACCCTCTCCTCCACAAGCCTCATCGCCAAACAATGCAAACTCTTCGGTACAGACTTGGCAGAAATCAAGCTCGCAAACGCTCCATTCTTCTTGGCCTTAATCAACAACTCATTAACCGCAAAAATCGTATCTTTCAACTTCTGAATTTTTATCTGATTATCATAACTCTCCTTCGATTCCACTATCATTAACCTGGCAACTTTCACTATATCCTTAACTTCCTTCTCAAATTGCCTTAAAACATCCTCATCCACCGGACTACCGGGCTCGAAAAGCGAGGATTTATAACTCGGTTTCAAAGGTAAATCCGTTAAATTCTTAGTTAATTCATCAAACATTCTTAACTGTTTAGAAATATCAAGCTTGAGCTTTCTCGCATACGCGGCGTATGCATTGACTAAAGTCATGTGATCATTCGCTTGTTTATATATCAAATCTAATCGTGTTTTTAAGGGATCTGATTTAACCGCCAAAAAGGTGCGTTGTACGTAAGCATTTCCGCTACTAGGCAGTGACTGTTCCACAAATCCAGCATTCAAAAACGCAAAAACAAATAAATGAAGTGAATGAATTGAATTGAATTGAATTATTACAAACAAATGACATGTTGTTTTAGTGAGGTTTCGATGCTTACGTCGTCGTCGTGATGGTGATGGTGAGAGGAGAAGAGAATGGAGAAAGTAGCGAGGAAGAGAAGAGTGAAAATGGCAGAGATGAAGATCCGGTAAGAGAAAAAAGTGCGGTGTCCACCGTTGATGCCGCCGCTGCCTCCCCCTCGGGTTCCTCGGGCCGCCACCGCCATTGTTGGATTTTAATCAGGATCTGAATTATTTTTTTTAGCTTGAAGAAATGAAAGGGGAAAGGTCGTCGTTTTTTGTTGGAGATCTAAAACCGAAAGGGATCTGACATCTCTTATCTGTTTAGTTACGCGTACTTGTTATATATATTAAGATTTTGGATTTTTCGTCATAAATAAATATGAATGGTTTTGTATTTTAAATCCTATAGATTATTCAATATCTCGCTTCTAAACTTGGGCAGTATTTTGGAAACCTGGTTTTATTTCTCTATATCTAGATATTATTTGGCAGTTTAAATTATAATTTTTTAAAATTTAAAATTTATTTTTTAAAATTATTTTTTTATATTTTTATATCCTTATAATATACTGATATTAAAAATAATTTTAAAAAAAATAAAAAATATATATATTATTTTAATAGAAATAAATTTGATATATGATGGTTTTGCATTTTTTTTTAGTTACGTATACTTGTTTTATATATATATATATATATATATATATATATATATATATATTAAGATTTTGGATTTTTCATCATAAATAAATATGAATGGTTTTGTATTTTAAATCCTATAGATTATTCATTATCTCACTTCTATACTTGGGCAGTATTTTGGGAACCTGGTTTTATTTCTCACTTTTATATTTAGATATTGTTTATTTGGCAGTTCAAATCATATTTTTTTTAAATTTAAAATTTATTTTTTAAAATTATTGTTTTATATTTTTAAATCGTTTTAATATACTAATATTAAAAATAATTTTTAAAAAATAAATAAAATTATTTTAATAGGATGAATTCGATATATGATGGCATGAAATGAGATAAAAAGATTAATAAAGGTATGTGTTGAAGATTGGCTGTTGTTTTAAGAACCAGGGGTAAATTTAGGAACTTGAAGACTACGGGGATAGAAATGAACAATTGATGAATCTACAAGGGTGAAAATATGGTTTATTTTCTATAGGCAAAAAAGAAAAAAAAGGGGGGTGCTGGGGCATCATGCCACGTGGTATTTGTTTTATAGATCGTGTAAAATAGAGCTGAGAGGGGGCCCACGGAAGATTTCCAAGATAGATTATGGGATCATTGTCATTCACTAATTATAGTTGTCGTATGTCCTGCTTTGTTTTTAATTTTATTACAAATCTGATAGTCGTCGTCACTGATGAGCCAAGAACAAGTGGGTGTTTTAACTCCACTCGTATTGAAATGGTATGCTCTACTTTCTAGAGGTTTATTCATGTAGCTTTAGTTATTTATATTTTGGTTATAAAAGTCCATTTTCTATGGTTTTAATGTTGCAAATTAGGTCCTTAGAGTTTTTAAAGAAGTTCATTTTACTCTTTAAAGTTTTATGTTATTATATTTTTGTCCCTGTAGTCATAGGTGCTTAAGTTTTGGTTCTAAAACGTCATTTCTCTCACATTTCAACCTCTAGATATTGCAATAATCTCATTTTGGTCCTTAAAGTCTTCATATAAGTTTGATTTGGTTTCTGAAGGTCTCAGATTTCATGTTTTATGGTTCTTGTAATTTTAGATTTTTATACATTGATCTTAAAACTTTATTTCCCCTTGCTTTCGGTCCTAAATGTTGTAATTTTAGATATGTTTATTTTGTTTGTTTTTTTATTTTTTAAATTGATTAGAGAGTATTTTGAAGTTAAAAATAGAGTTATTGATGTTCCTGTGATTATTTTTTATATATTTTTAAATGAAAACAAGTTAAAATTTGGATTTAAGGATATTAAACTTACATCGTATTTTGACAAATGATGTTTCGTTTGTTTTATTAAACAAAAAACTTAGTACACTACATTTCATCTACTCTTTTTTAAAAACAAAAAAAGTGTGTTGGCCTACCCTTCTAGTTACAAATATGCTTAAGCCTTTTTTTTCTTCCGACTAGGTGCGCTTGAGCTATCTTTTAAAACCCAGGTGTTTGTGGGCTTGGCTTTTAAATTTGTTTATATTTTAAAATAAAAAATTTTAAATAAATAATTACAATAATATTTAAAAAATCATCTAATAATGTTATTTTTTTAAATAAGATTAGAGCTTTTGAGATAATATTTTGTAATTATTTTATGAATAATTATACATGAATATAATATACAAATGTTTCTTAAAAATCTTACACACGAATATTCAATGAAAATAAAATATATATATTTTTTTATTGTGAGATTTTTCTATAATTTTCTCTAACTAATTATCCTTTTATTTTTCTATAAAAGCACATAAAAATTATCAAGACATTATTTTTTTATTTTTTATTATTTTTTTATTTTTTTGTTGAGAGTTTGCTTTTCAAATCAAGATAAATTTGAATTTCAAAAAACATGTTTTTAATAAAATATATATAAATGTTTCCTTAAAATAAATTAATAAGGAAAAAAAGGATTTTGACTAAAGAAAATATTTTTCTCATGAATTTAAATTATTAAAATTCTAGTGAATATTTATTTTAATTACTTAAAGTTTATTGAAAAAATCATGTTGTTAATAAAAAAAAATGTTAATCAAAACAAGAAAAAATGCATAAATAAGAAAATAAGGGTTTTGACTAAAGAAAAATGTTTTTAAATCTTTTAAACCCTTTCAAATATTAATTTTAATTGTTATAAATAAAATTTAACTTCGTTCTTTTATTTATTGCATAGTCTATTACACCAATGTTATTATTAACAAGGACTCTTTGTAGCCGACATATATAGAATATTTGCATATGCATGTTTTTTTCTTTTTTTACTAGGAAGATAAATTTTTTATTTTAGTTTTTAATTAGTATTTAATCCTATTTTTATGATTAATTAGTTTATATATTTTTGATTTCATTGTATTAAATGCATGCATCATCTTTGATTTCTCAATTAATAAATTTTATGATACCATAAAATTAATGTTTTTTTTTTTTGCGTTTCAAAAGCGCTTTTGAAAAAAATTAAATTTTTTTTATTTACTTCAAATTAATATTTTTTGGTATTTTTTGATCATTTTAATGTGCTGATGTCAAAAAAAATTAAAAATATATTATTTTAATACATTTATGAGTGAAAAACACTTTGTAAAGCAACTGCAACCACACTCTCAAACACGCTCTGACAGGGCTTGTTTAGAATTGTGGTAGTGGTTGCAGTTCAAAGTGTTTTTCGCTTAGAAATGCATCAAAATGATATTTTTTTTAATAAAAAAAAATTTAGATCAACATATCAAAACGATATGAAATATAAAAAAATTATTTTTTA